>Ga0181520_10001965_pt1 | contig 40161 bp, 34 predicted proteins | sample PEATcosm2014_Bin_29_FD_132451 | JGI IMG/M metagenome (GOLD analysis project Ga0181520, IMG submission 132451) | Peatland microbial communities from MTU Mesocosm Facility, Houghton, MI, USA - PEATcosm2014_Bin02_30_metaG | ecosystem: Environmental > Terrestrial > Soil > Wetlands > Peat | place... | reverse complement strand
ATCAAGGAGAAGCGAGACGTCCGCTGAGACGCGGTGCGAGCTCGTCGTCCGCGATCGCGAGACTGCGGAGTCACCTGGCCCGCGCGCCCCGGGGACCGGTGCCGTGCTAGGCAAGCGGCCATGAGCGCCGAGGAGGACCTCGACCAGTTCGAGGCGGAAGTGGAGCTCGAGCTCTACCGCGAGTACCGGGCCGTGTTCTCGATGTTCCGCTACGTCGTCGAGACCGAGCGCCGTTTCTACCTGGCCAACAGCGTCCAGGTCACGCCCAAGTCGGGGCCCGGCGCCACTTACTTCGAGGTCGAGCTCGGCGACGCGTGGGTCTGGGACATGTACCGACAGGCGCGCTTTGTGTCATCGGTGCACGTGGTCACCTACAAAGACGTGAACGTCGAGGCACTGCCGAAAGACGAGGTCTGAAAGGGCGCCTCCCGCGCCGCTGTTCCACAGGCAGAACCGGCGTTCCGGCCCAGGCGCCGGTCTTGATGCCAGCCGTCACCGCCCGGTCGGGCGCCGGCGTGCACGGTGTTCCCAGCAGGGAGAATGCCAGTGCCGCCGACCTGTGGGGTCGGACACCGGGACTATCACGAGATGCCCGGTTCCCGGCCGGATCTCCTGGTTGCACCCGGGGCATATGTAGGTCTTGTCCGCCTGGTAGGGCTGTACCCGGCGGATCTGCGCCGTTCCGGCTCCCATCGGGTCTTCGACGAAGGAGCGCTCGGCTGCTCTGAGCCAGTTCGTGGCCCGGTCGTCCGCGCCGCCCGCCTGGCCGTCCCTGCGGGAGCGGGCACGCCCCTGAGCAGCATTGCGAGGCGGCTGGCGGTGTGGGGACCTGCGTGGCACGCCACTGATTGTTGCAGGCCGTCGGCTTGGCGATGGCGACCCGCCCATGTCCCGGTGACGTCAGGGCCTTCCGGTCGGGAAACGAGGACTGTCAAGCGACGTGACAAGTGTCGTGATGGTCTCGCGCGATCGCGGCGTCGAGCCCGCCTGAGTCTGCGAGCCAGGCTTCGAGCTTCTCGGCGGGCAGGGGCCTGCTCACGTAGTAGCCCTGCACCAGGTGACAGCCCAGCTCTTCCAGACGCTGCAGGACTATGGCCGTCTCGACGCCTTCGGCCACGACCTGCTTGCCGAGGTTGCGCGCGAGGTCGATCGTGGAGCGCACGATGACCTCCTTGTCGGCAGAACTGTTCATGTTCGTGACGAAGGAGCGGTCGATCTTGATCTCGTCTACAGGCAGTCGTGTCAGATAAGTCAGCGACGAGTAGCCGGTCCCGAAGTCGTCGACCGAGAGCCGGACACCCATCTTGGCCAGGCGGGCCAGCACCGCCTCGGTCCGCAGCGGGTCTGAGATGACGGCGCTCTCGGTGATCTCGAGCACGAGTCGATCGGCCGATACGCCGTTGAGCTCCAAGAGGTAGGCGACGTCAGCTGGGAGGTCGGCGTCGATGAGGTTCCGCATCGCCAGGTTGACGGCGACCCTCATGGGTCGCCCGAGCTCGGACCAGGAACGGCACTGGCGCAGGGCCCGGTCGAGCACGTAGTGGGTGAGAGGCTTGATCAGGCCCGTTTCTTGCACGAGGGGGATGAACTCGTCCGGCGGCACGAGGCCTCTTTGTGGGTGTTGCCAGCGGATCAGGGCTTCAACGGCCATGACGCTGCCCGTGGACAGGGTCAGCTGGGGCTGGTAGTAGAGCACGAGCTCCTCGCGTTCCAGTGCATCACGCAGCTCTCCGATGAGAGCCAGACGGTCCGGCGTGTGCGGGTCTGTGGCGCTCTCGTAAACGGCGAACCCCCCGTTCGCGGCCTTGGCCGCGTACATGGCGACGTCGGCGTGCTGTATCAGGACGTCGGCATCACCGCCATCTTTGGGAAACGATGCGAGCCCGATGCTGGCGTCCACGCGAAGCGGCAGGTCCTGGACGACGATCGGCTCTTCGAGGCAGCTCGAAACCCGCGAGACGACCGAGGTGGCGTCGGACTCCGAGGCGTTGCGGAGAAGGATGGAGAACTCGTCGCCACCGAGCCTTGCAATCGAGTCGCTCTCCCTCGTCACCCTCGACAGTCGCCAGGCAACCTCCCTCAGCACCTCGTCGCCGGCCGCGTGGCCAAGGGTGTCGTTGATCTCCTTGAATCGGTCCAAGTCGAGCATCAAAAGGACGAGCTTCTGGTTGTCGCGCTGTGCCGCCATAAGTGCGTGCTTCAACCGCTCATGGAACAGGCTGCGGTTCGGCAGGCCGGTGAGACCGTCGTACAGGGCCTGATGGCGCAGTTGCTCCTCGGCTTCGTCGCGGGCCCGCTCAGCCGCCTTCTGCTCGGTTATGTCGCGGACGAGAAGGCAGAGTTTCCGTGAGGAGCCTTCCGGTCCGGCGATCGGTGCGACCCTGCCCTGGAACCATCGCATGCCCGCCGGGACATCGAGACGGTACTCCCAGAACTGAGGCCGGTCGGTTTCGAGTACCTGGTCGATGACCCTGGCCAGGCTGAGGCCTATCTCGTCGCCGAGCGCCTCACGGTGCGTCTTTCCGAGCAGCTCGTCGCGGGGCACCGCCAGCAGGCTGTCGTTGGCGGTCCAGATCTCGAGGTAGGTGCCGTTCTCGTCGAGCTCGAAAACGAGATCGTCAAGCGAGGACAACAGCGCCTTGAGGCGGGCTCCGCTCTCACGCAGGGCCTCGGTCGCTTCCAGGTGCTCGACGGCGTCGCTCACGGCACCTCACCAGGGCTTGAGTGCACCGCAGTTCGCACGTCCGCGCCACTGCTTGCGGTGAGGCGTGCGAATGTCACCGTATGTGTATCGGCGCGTGGGGCAACGCAATTGACACCGAAGCGTGGCCGGAAGGCGACCGGGTTGGCCCCAGTGCCAATTGGGAGTGGCCTCGCTGGTCCGGCCCGTCTTGCGTGCTTGCTAGCTGACGGCCTGATTCTCGAGCAGGTCCCGCGCTCGGGCGAGCATGGGAGCGGCACCCACGCTTTCGAATCCGGCCGCCGCTTGCTCCGCCAGTCGTGCCGATTCGTCGAGCCTGCCCTGGCGGGCAAGCCATTCCGCCCGGTCCAGCTGCGCACGCGCCAGCCAGATCGGGTAGCCGAGACTGCTGAAGGCTGTCTCGGTGGCGATGAGGTCGTCCTCTACTCCGGCGTCGTTGCCTCTCGCGCCAGCGAGAAGTGCCTTGGCGCGAGTCACCTGAGCCCTCAGGAACTGGGGTATCTCGCCCAGCGGGTGATTGGCGAACAGATCGAGCAGTCGATCGGCTGATTCGAGGTCGCCGAGGGCGATTGCCGCATCGACGGCATCGGGAAGGCTGAGGCGCACCGCCTCGTGGGCGAGCGGGAGCCCGGCCGCGAGCGTCCCTTCGATCGCCCGCGTCGCTGCGTCGAGCGCCTTTCGGTGCTCACCGCCCGCAAGGGCGAGCGCTCCTTCGCAGCTCGAGTACATGGCCGAGGCCTGAACGTCCTCTGCGTTCTTCCAGGACTCGCAGTACGCGAACTCCCTCTTCGCACTCGCGAGCTCACCGCGGAGGGCTTCTAGGAACGCTTTGCGGAAGTGGAGCAGCGAAGCGACTGCCGCCTCGGCACTCGACTCGAGCACTTCGTCGGCGAGACTGGAGGCCTCGCTCCATCGCCCAGCGAGCATTAACACATAAAAGAGATTGGCCACCATGTTCGCCTCGTTGCGACGGGCTCCCTGGCGTCGGGCAAGCGCCAGGCCGGCGAGAGCGTGCCCTTCGGCCCCCGGCCGGTCATAGATCATGTAGAGATCCGTCAGCAGGTTCTGCACCCTCGACTCGACCTGCACAAGACCGTGCTTGCGGGCAACCTCCAGGCTCGCCTCGAGGTTCAAGATGCCCTCCTCGACCCTGCCGGCCCCGGTGTAGAGGTAGGCCTTGATCTGAAGGGCGTTGGCGTAGGTCTCTACGAGCTCGTGGTGCTGGGCCAGAGTCAGTGCCCGCTCGGTCGGCTCGGCCGCTTCGTGGCTTCGGCCCGTGAACAAGAGGGCCCTTCCCAACCGTTCCTCCAGCCCGGCGACCACTTCTGGCGGAGCAGTGTCCGGATCGAGGGACGAGAGGGCCTCGCTCAGGCGCGCGACCGCCTGTTCCGACCTGCCGATCATGACGTACAGCGTCGCTATCCAGCCGGCCACGCGGGCCGCGTCCACCACGCGGTCTGCGGCCAGATGTGCAACGGCCACCTGCTCGAAGCGGTCGAGAGCCCGCTCTTCGGACCCGCCGCGCATGGCCATCTCGGCGCTCTTTTCGATGAGCCTGGTCCGCTCCTCGTCATCAGCGCTGAGCTCGGAGGCCGTCAGGTAGGCGGCCTCCGCGGCGACCGGCGCGCCCACGGACTCGGCCCTGTCACCTGCCTGCACATAGGCGTCCTTTGCCTGCTCGCGCAACTGCTTGCCGTCCGGGTCGTCGGCGGCCGCCCTGTAGGCGTCGTGGAGATGGGCGGCGATGACTTCGATGACCTCGGCCCCGTCATCGGGGAAGACGTGGCGCATGTGGGCCGCCGTGGCGAGGTGGCGCGCCTTGCGCTCGGCTCTCGTCAGCATGTCGTAGGCGACCGAGCGGATGAGCGACTGCGTGAAGGCGTACTGGCCGCGTTCGGGCGAGAGCTTGTCGGCCCGGACGGTCAGGACCTCCTTGCGGACGAGCGAGGGCAGGATCTCGTTGAGCTCACCCGCAACCGCATCGCTCACGGCTTCGATGGCCTGACGGGGAAAGGACTCGCCGAGCACCGCGCACTCCTTGACAACCCGCCGCTCGGCCGGTGAGAGCGCGTCCAGGCGGGAGGCGATGAGGGCGGTCAGGCCGGGCGGGACCTCGAGCTCACCGAGCTCGCCGACGAGGTGCAAGAGGTCGTCCGCGCCTTTCGCGAGGACGCCCCTGTCGAGAAGGCTGCGCACGGTTTCGACGGCGTAGAGCGGGATCCCCTCGGCGCGCTCGACGATACGGGCGCGGCCGGACGCGGGCAGATCAGCGACGAGCCCGTCTAGCAGCTCCCCGATCACCTGGTCGGAAAGGGGGTCGAGCGAGAGGGTCGTGAGGTTGCGGCGGCTGAGGACCAGGCCTGCCTGCTCCGCGCCCTCCGGGCGGGTGAGCACGAGCAGGAAGATCGAGTGGTCTGCGGACCAGTCGAGCAAGTGGTCGAGGAAATCGACCATTCCGGAGTCTGCCCACTGCAGGTCCTCGACGACCATGACCACCGGCATGTGCTCGGCGAGTCGCTCGAAGAACAGGCGCCAGCCCAGGAACAATTCCTCGCGCGCGAGGGACTGGGCGCTCGAGAGCCCGAGCAGCTGGGCGAGGCGGGGGAATATGAACTCGCGATCGGACGCGTCAGGGATCCATCGTTCCAGACCGGACGTCAGCCGTTCTGCCACAACCCCGAGCGGGTCCTCCTCGCCGATCTGCAGCCGTGCGCGGACCATTTCCGACAAAGCCCAGTAGCTGACTCCCTCTCCGTAGGAGAGGCAACGACCGGCGTGCCAGAGCACCCCGTCAGCGAGGCCGTCGATGTACTTGAAGAACTCCCATGCGAGGCGCGACTTGCCGACGCCGGCGACGCCGGAGACGAGCACGAGCCGCGCCGAGCTCCGCTCGGCCGAGGCGTGGAAGAGCTCCTTCACGAGCCGCAGCTCGTGGTCGCGTCCCGTGAACGGCGCCTCGAGCACGCCTGAGCGTTGCGAGCCGGCCGTCGCTGCCACGACCCGCGTCGCCTGGTAGAGGTGGACAGGCTCGGCTTTTCCCTTCAGGACGTGCTCGCCGGCGTCGCTGTAGGCGATCGCGGCCGCAGAGGCGGCCCGTGTGGTGCCGTCCACGTAACAGCACCCCGGAGGGGCGGCGGACTGTATGCGCGCCGCGGTGTTCACCCTGTCCCCGATGACGAGACCCTCCTCGGGCGTCTCGGTCGTGGCGGCACCGCCGGTCACGATCCCGACCCGGGCAGACAGTCCTGCGTCATAGCGGCCGGCGCCGTAGGCGGCCACGGCCGAGACGAGTTCGAGCCCCGCCCGCACTGCGAGCTCGGCGTCGTCCTCCTTCGCGACCGGGGCACCCCACAAGGCCATGACCGCGTCGCCGATGAACTTCTCCACGACGCCGCCGTAACGGGCGACTACGGCGCGTGCCAGCTCGAAGTAACCCGAGAGGAACTCTCGCACCTCCTCGGCATCGCGCTTTTCGGAAAAGGTTGTGAACCCGACCAGATCGCAGAACAACACCGACACGTGGCGGAGCTCGGTAGCCGAGGGGACGACCTTTTGAGGTGCCTGGAGAGCCGGATTGGGCTCGCCGAGGAGGGGAGGTGGAACGACGGCAGTTGCGACCGGGGCCCCGCACTCACCGCAGAACCGCTTGCCGGGGCCGAGCTGTGCACCACACGCGGGACACATCGGCGTCAACGGGTGGCCGCAGTCCTCACAGAACCGCTTGGTCTCGGAGCTCTCGCTCCCGCACTCCGGACAACGCATCCCATACCCCCTCTGTTCGCGGGAAGATTACGACTCCCCGACGGGCACCGCAGCACTGTTCGCAGCCTTAAGTCCAGCCCACGCCCACGGTCTTGAGGTGCCGCCGGACGATATGGCGACTGCCGGGCATAGTGCTATAACCTCGGGCAATCTTGCGCGGGGCTTTCCGTGAGCTTGGGGGACGGCGCAACCGAGCGGGGAGGAAGTGCAAATGAAATACCACCAGTCATCACGAAACCGCCGGAGGTCCCAGATCGCGGTCGTCGCTGTCGCTTTGAGCGGCGCCGCCCTGCTCATCCCCGGCACCGGCATGGCGTTCGCCACACCGGCCAGCACCCACCACGTCAACGTGACGATACCGACACCGCCCAAGGACCCGACCGTCGCGGCCCTGGTGCCGGCGAGCATCAGGCAGAAGGGGTCGGTAACCGCAGCGATGGACGCGACCTACCCGCCCGACGAGTTCGTGGCGGCCAACGGCACGACGATCATCGGCATGGACGCTGATTTCAACGTGGCGCTCGGAGCGGTCATGGGCATCAAGTGGATCCCCGTCAACGCCACCTTCGACACGATCATCGTCGGACTGGAGTCGAAGAAGTTCGACATCGGCAACACTTCTTTCACCGTGACGGCGGCTCGTGAGAAGCAGATCAACTTCGTCACGTACTTCCAGGCCGGCGAGGGCTACTACGTGAAGACCTCGAGCACGCTCAAGCTGAATAACGGACTCATGAGCCTGTGCGGCCTCGCGGTCGCCGTCGAAACCGGCACGACAGAACAGACCGACGCCCAGAGCGCAGTCGGCTTGTGCACGAAGGCGGGCAAGAAGGCCGACACGGTGCTGCCGTTTGCGTCCCAGAGCAATGCCAATCTCGCCGTCTCGAGCGGAAGGGCCCAGCTCGGTTTTGCCGACTCCCAGGTCGCCGGCTACATCGTCCAGCAATCGCACGGCACCTTCAAGTTGGACGGCAAGCCCTTCGGGGTCGCCCCCTACGGCTTCGGCTTCGCGAAGAGCTCGAAGCTCGACGTCGCCACCCTTGCTGCGGTCAAGGTCCTCATGCACGACGGCATCTACATGAAGATCCTCGACAAGTGGGGAGTGCAAGCAGGAGCCATCACCAACCCGAAGATCGTCTAGGCGCACCAAAAGCCTCCGACGTGGGCCAGGTCGGTGACGCTCAACGGTGTTGAGGAGCACCGCCCGGAGGAGATCCGGGCGGTGCCCCTGCGCCATCCAGGCCGGTGGGTGGCCACGGCCGTCGTGCTCGTGCTCGTGGCGATGCTCGTCCATGACATCCTCACCAATCCCGGGTTCGGATGGGGGGTCGTGGGCAGTTACTTCTTCGCGCCGCCGATCGTCTCGGGGGTCGAGAAGACCCTCGAGCTCACCGTCCTCGCCATGGTCGCCGGGGTCGTCCTCGGCGTGATCTTCGCCGTCATGCGGCTTTCGCCCAATCCCATCCTCTCGGGCGCGGCCTGGACCTACATCTGGTTCTTCCGGGGCACACCGGTGTATGTGCAACTTGTCTTCTGGTACGCCATCTCGGCCCTCCAGCCGACGATCAGCCTCGGCATCCCGTTCGGTCCGGAGTTCGTGCACATGAGCGCCAACTCGCTCATCACCCCTATGGTGGCTGCGCTGCTGGGCCTCGGGCTCAACGAAGGCGCTTACTACGCCGAGATCGTGCGGGCCGGGATCATCTCGGTCGACCACGGACAGTTCGAAGCCGCGCAATCTCTCGGCATGCGCCGGGCGCAGCTGATGCGCCGGATCGTGCTCCCCCAGGCGATGCGCGTGATCGTCCCGCCTACCGGCAACGAGACGATCTCCATGCTGAAGACGACTTCGCTGGCGGTCGTGGTCACCTACCCGGAGCTCTTCTTTCAGACCACGAACATCATCGCCCGGACCTACCAGGCGATCCCCCTTTACATCAACGCATGCTTCTGGTACCTGCTAATGACCACGGTGCTCACGATCGGCCAGTACTACATCGAGCGCTACTACGCACGCGGTTCTTCGTACGCGCTCCCTCTCACGCCGATACAGCGCATCCGTCGCAACCTGACCACGCTTCGCCGCATCCCTCTCTCGGCGAGCACTCCGGGCAGGCCCTAGATGGACGGCCCGATGGTCCGCGCCGAGGCGGTGCACAAGCGTTACGCCCTGCTCGAGGTGCTGAAGGGGATCACTCTCGAGGTGGCGCCCCGCGAGGTGATGTGCCTGCTGGGGCCGTCCGGGTCGGGCAAGTCGACGTTTCTTCGCTGTATCAACCACCTCGAGAAGATCAACTCGGGGCGGCTCTACGTGGACGGATCCCTCGTGGGCTACGAGGAGCGGTCCGGGCGCCTCCACGAGCTGCCCGACCGCGAGGTCTGTCGCCGGCGCACGGAGATCGGCATGGTCTTCCAGCGCTTCAACCTCTTCCCGCACATGACCGCCCTCGAGAATGTCGTCGAGGCACCGGTGCTCGTGAAGAAAGAGCCCAAGGCGGTCGTCATGACGCGTGCCCGGGCGCTGCTCGACAGGGTCGGGTTGTCGAGCAAGGTCGACGCCTATCCCAACCAGCTCTCGGGAGGCCAGCAGCAGAGGGTCGCGATCGCGAGGGCCCTGGCCATGCAGCCCAAGCTCATGCTCTTCGACGAGCCCACAAGCGCGCTCGACCCAGAGCTGGTCGGGGAGGTGCTCGACGTGATACGCGCGCTCGCCGAGGAAGGCATGACGATGATCGTGGTCACCCACGAGATCGGCTTTGCCCGCGAGGTCGGCGACACGCTCGTGTTCATGGACGAGGGCGTCGTCGTCGAAGCGGGCGTGCCGCGCGAGGTCATCGCCAATCCGCGCGAAGAGCGCACAAGGGCCTTCCTCTCCAAGGTGCTCTGACAACTCAAGGTCAAATGGGCCGGCAGCTGGCACGGCCACAGTGGATGGATGCGCCGATGGGCGAGTTCGGCCGTGAGGCCCCGCTCCCGGCCGGTTGTTTGCTGTCGGCGCGCTCGGGAACCTGAGGTGCAGCGCGATCATCATCTGCAGCGTTGTAATTGACAGGGAGGTCTGATGCCGGTCGACGCTGCTGACCAAGCGGAGTTCGAGCGGTGGTACCTCGCGTCACGAAAGGCACTCATCGGTGCGGCATTTCTCTACGTCGGCAACGCCGAAGAGGCGCTCGACCTTGCTCAGGAGACCTACGCCCGTGCCTGGCAGCACTGGGACGTCGTTTCCAGGCACGCCAACCGTGACGCCTGGAACCGCCGCGTGCTCCACAACCTGGTCGTCAGCCGCTGGCGGCGCCTCGCCCTCGAAAGCGCGCGCACCCCGTTCAGGACCGAGGCGTACGAGCCGTTGGACACGTACGATCTCGATCTCGCGAGGCTCGTCGCACGGCTGCCGGCGAAGCAACGCCGCGCCTTTGTCCTGCACGTCGTGTTCGACCTCAGCGTCGACGACGTGGCCACCGAGATGAAGGCGCCCGCGGGCACCGTGCGCTCGTGGATACACCGAGCCCGGAGCCAGCTCGCCTCCCAGATCGAATCCGATGCCCGTGTAGTGATCCGGAGGTGACAGCCATGGACGAGAGCGCGAGCGACGTCGATCAGCTCTTCAGGGAAGCCGCGCTGAGCGCCGGGGGTCTGGCGCACGTGCTCGACCCCACCAGGGCGATCGAAAGGGGCACGAGGCTGCGCCTGTTCGCCCGACGACGCAGGAACGCGCTGTCCGGTCTGGTCGTACTGGTCGCGATCGTCGTCTTCCTGGTGCCTCTCCCGCAACTGCACCTGTTCGGCTCGAACGGCACGGGAAGCACCAATGGTCATCACCCGGTCACCTCCTCGCTCGGCACTGCAGGCCGGACTTCGAGCTCGACCGCTCCGCTCGGAGGCGTGATACCGGCCGACTTCCAGCCAGCCTCGTTCACCGCGGTCAGCCTCGACGAGTGGTGGATGCTGGGGACGGCTCGTTGTCTGACGAGTGCCGGGACCTGTGGGGCGATCGTCCGCACGACCGACGGCGGCTCGCGCTTCGCGGGCATTCCGAGCCCGCCGGTGGGCGCGGACGACGTCACGCAGTTGCGCTTTGCCAACGCCCTCGACGGGTACGCCTTCGACCCGGAGCTGTGGGAGACGACGAACGGCGGCTCGTCCTGGGTGCGAGTTGACACACCGGGCCCGGTAGCCGAGCTCGAGGCGGCCGACGGGGAGGCGTACGCGCTGACCTGCCCTGCAGGCTTTGCCAAGTGCCAGGCGATGGACCTGCTCCGCGCAGCGGTGGGATCGCTCAAGTGGCGCAAGGCCTTCACGCCGGTGACGCTCCGATACGGGGCGCAGTTCGCGCTGAACGGCCCGAACCTGTACCTGCTGAGCGGGAACGACCCGCCTTTGGTACTGCTGTACTCGCGTGACAAGGCGGCGAGTTTCACCCGGCGCGTCGACCCCTGTTTTCCGGGCCTTGGTGGCAGGCTGACGGCGGCCGCCAACGGGGCTCCCGTGCTGTGGGCTGCCTGTCCCACGGGAATGATGGCGGAGGTGACCCTGTCGACAAACGGCGGTCGGAGCTGGCGCGTAGGCACAGCGACAGGAGAGTTCCCCAACAGCCTCGGACTAGCAGCCGCCACGTCATCGGACGCGCTGGCCTGGCCCGGCCAGCAGGTCTCCAAGTCAAGGTGGATCGCAATGCAACGCACGACCAACGCAGGCAAGAGCTACTCGGCTGCCATCACATCGCGGAGCTTCACGACGGTCACCTGGGCCGGGTTCAGCGATGCCGTGCGCGCTTACGCCTTGATCCAAGAGGGCAACTACCCCGACACGACAACGCACTTGTACGAGTCGAACGACCAGGGTGCGAACTGGCGCCAGGTGCCGATCAAGGACTGATCCGAACGATGGCCGCCGCCGACGTCGCTACCGGCTGACGGCCCGGGGCCGAGAGCCCCTACAGCACAGGCCTCCCCGTTCGCCGCTCGACGTGGCCGCGGAGGAGTGAAACGTTACACTTCGGGGCGTGATCGCTCGGGAGCTACCCGGTGCCGATCGCACGCGATTACCGTGCAACGAGACGGTCCGGCCTCGAAGTCGAGCTGCGGCGTTAAGGTACGCCGGGAACTGCAGCGGGAGGCGGCACCCGAGCCCAGCATAGGAGACCGTTGACCCTGCGTAACAAGGAGACCTCGAAGTCCTCGGCCCGGGTCGCGGGGTCGGCGACCGGCGGTGGTGGCGCGCGCCAGCCAGTACCCGGTCAGGGACGGGTGACGATCAAAGACGTGGCCGAGTGGGCCGGTGTATCGCTCGGCACGGTGTCGAACGTGCTGAACCGGCCGGACCGGGTAGCACCCGACACCCTGGCCCGGGTCCAGGACGCGGTCGACCGGCTGGGTTTTGTCCGAAGCTCAGCCGCGCACCAGATGCGCAGCCGTTCCAACAGCCGGTGTTTCGGTGCCGTCGTGCTCGACGCCTCCAACCCGTTCTCCACCGAGACCGTACGCGGCCTTGAGGACACCGTGCACGAGCAGGGATCTGCCGTGGTCCTGTGTTCCACCGACGGCTCAGCGGACCGGGAGGCCCGGTACTTGCGTTGGCTCGAGGAGCAGCGTGTCCAGGGCATCGTCATAACCCCGGCGACGCGCAGCATCCGCCATCTCGAGACCCTGCGGGACAGGGGCACTCTTGTTGTGCTCCTCGACAGGCCGAGCAACAAGGGCGAGCTGTGCTCGGTCTCGGTCGATCACGCGCGAGGAGGCGAACTTGCTGCCGGCTACCTGTTCGATCTCGGGCACCGACGGATCGCTTTCATCAACGGACCGCTTCATCTTTCCCAGTGCGCGGAGCGCCGCCGCGGCATGCGCCGTGCTGCCCGCCAGGCAGGCTTGAGCCCCGAGGAGAGCATCATCGAGTACACGATCGACCCGATCACCGCCTTCGGGCAGGCCGAGCTCACCGTGGACAAGCTCCTGGCCATCGCGGACCGGCCGACCGCCGTGGTCTGTGTGAACGACCAGATTGCCTTCAGGGTGCTGCGGGCCTTGGCGGAACGGCGGGTGCGCGTGCCCCGCGACATGAGTGTCGTCGGGTACGACGACGTCGAATTCGCCTCGATGCTGTCGCCGACCCTCACATCGATCCGCCAACCCAAGTACGCCCTGGGAAGGGCCGCCGCCGAGCTGCTGATTGCCGAGACCGTCGACCCAACGCACCGCCACGGCGACATCCTTTTCGAGCCGGAGCTCATCGAGCGCCAGTCGACGACGGCGCGCTCGAAGTTGAACCGCTACAGCCCACGCGGCGCCTGACTCGGACAGCTGAGTTTGGTCGCTGACCCGCCGCCGTCTTCGGGGTCGGCGCTGTTCGACGGCCACTGCCATGCCTGGCGCCGCTGGCCTTATCGCCCTGCGGTGCCCGACGATACGGAGCGGGGAACGATCGACCAGCTCCTGTACGAGATGGACTCCAACGGGGTGGCCGAGGCACTGGTGGTGTGCGCCGCGATAGACGCGAACAAGGACAACATCGACTACGTCGCCTCCGCCCGCGAGCTACACCCCGGCAGGCTGCACGTCGTGGCCGACCTCGACTGCACCTGGAGCACCACCTACCACACTCGGGGTAGCGCGGACCGGCTGCGAGTGCTCGACGACCGCTACGAACTGGTCGGCTTCACCCACTACCTGGAACAACGCAACGACGGTTGGCTCTTGAGCGAGGAGGCCGACGCCCTCTTCAAGGCCGCCTGCGAGCGACGTCTCATCGTGAGCCTCGCTGCCGGACCGTCCTGGCAGGCCGATCTCAGGGTGATCGCGCGCAAGCACCCTGATGTGCCGGTTCTCTGCCACCATCTCGGGGACGTGCGCGCAGGTGACACAGCCGGACTGGACGAGGTCGTCGCCTCCTCATCGGTGCCGAACATCTATGTGAAGGCGTCCGGGTTCCACTACGCGTCCGCGCGTGGTTGGGACCATCCCTGGCCGGACGCGCTCTTCATGCTGAGGCGGATCTTCGACTCCTACGGGCCGGGCAGGCTCTGCTGGGGCTCTGACTTCCCGGCCTCGAAGCGGTTCTGCACCTTTCGCCAGTCGCTCGAAGCCGTGCGCACGCACTGCCGGTTCCTTTCGGCCGAAGATCTTCGCCTCGTGCTCGGCGGGACCCTGCGCGCCGTCCTCGCCGCCACAGCGGCCGGCTGAGGTCCGCGGCGCGCTTCAGCTCGGGTCGACCCGAAGACGGACGGTCCCCGAGGTGAGCTCGCTCCAGGGCTCCAGGCCCTCGAAATGTCGCAGGCACTCGTCGACCATGAGGGAGAAGAAGCGCCGCCTGCTCTCCGAGGTGACGCCTGCGACGTGGGGGGACACGAAGACGTTCGGGAGCTCAACGAGGGCGGAGTCGGGCGGGAGCGGCTCGGTGTCGAACACGTCCAGGCACGCCACGACGTCACCGCGCCGCAGCCGGTCCAGGAGCGCACCACCGTCCACGACCTTGCCACGCGAGACGTTGACGAAAACGCACCCGGGCTTGAGCAGCTCGAGCTCGCGGGCGCCGAGCATGGCTTGCGTGGCGGCGGTGAGCGGCACGAGAACGAAGACGACGTCGCAGCTGAGAACTGCCGGCAGGGGGCCGAACTCGACTCCGCACGGCTCGGCCAGCTCTCTCGGGACGAACGGGTCGAAGACCCGTGCCTGGACGTGGAAGGGCTTCAGGAGCTCGACCAGATAGCGCCCCAGGTAGCCGAAGCCAATGAGGCCGACGCTCTTGTGACTCAGCTCGGCATTGTCGAACCCCGGGCCCGAGCGCTCGGGGACCGGGACGAAGGCGTTCTCGTGGGCGATCATGCGACGGAAGTTGGCCCCGGCGTTGCGAAGGCCTACGAGAGCGAGGCCGAGTGCCCACTCGGCGGCCGGTCGGGACGAGCCGTGGCTCGTGTCGACCACCCGCACACCTCTTTGTCGTGCGGCCTCGACGTCCAGGCGGTAGGCGAAGCGGTCGCCTTCGAGCTCTCCGACGAGGCTCAAGAGGGGCGCGCCTTCGAGCACCTCCGAGCTCACGTAAGGCGCGCCGTGGCAGACCAACAGGACGTCGAGGTCAGCGGCGAAACTCGTCAGCTCCGCCTCCGCCGCCTCGTCGCGGGGAGCCGGTTCACCAAGCTCGGACGCCACCGAGAAGCAGTGGTACGAGAAATCGGCGACGGTCCCGAGACGGGCGACGTCGCTGTCGGCGACGTAGTTCTGGCGCACGATCTCGTTGCACGCCAGCCCGACTCGGCCACGCCTGTTAGCCGACGGATACGGGCTGGTCATCTGATCGCCACCGAACCGTCCTCGCGTAGCGCCGTGCGGGAGAGGTCGGCTCTTGTGGGCGGGTGCAGCGCCAGTCCGGCATCGTCGAGCGCGATCCCGAGCCCTGGGCGCTCGGGGGCGAGCAAGTAGCCGTCGCGCACCTCGATCACGTGGTCCACGACGTCGGTCCACTGCGGGCCGTCCTGGGGCACGTGCTCTTGAACCTCCCAGTTCGGCACGCAGATGCCCAGTTGCACGAGGGCGGCGATCGCCACCGGACCCGACGGCACGGCATGGGGGATGACACCTGCGTGGAAGGACTCTGCCAGCGCGCAGATCTTCTTCACGTGGGTGATACCCCCTGCGATGCCGACGTCTGGCCGGACGTAGGCGATCCCGGGCCGTTCGAGGTACTCGGCGAACTCCCAGATGGTCGTGTTTCGCTCGCCGGCCGCGACCGGCAGAGGCACCTTGGAGGCGAAGGCCCGCAGCGCGGCGACACTGTCGGGAGGTATCGGGTCCTCGACGAAAAGGGGACGGAAGCGGGCGAGCTCACCGCACAACAGCAGGGCATCGCCGGCCGACATGTTGCGGTGCAGTTCGACGCCGAGGTCCACCTGCCACCCCACGGTCTCGCGCACCGCGGAGAAGCGCGCCACCAGATCTTCGATTCGAGCCGCCTGGCGCATGGCATGGTGCTCGTTTTGGAACAACAGGATCTTCAAGGCGCTGTAGCCCTCGGCCTCGACCGCGCGGTGTGCCGCCGCGACCAGCTCCTCGGTCGAGCGCTCGTCGACAAGTACCTTCATGGCCCGCACGGCGCGGCGGGTGCGGCCACCCAGTAGCTGCCAGACGGGCACCTCGAAGTGCTTTGCCTTGAGGTCCCACAGCGCCTGGTCCACCGCACTGATGGCCCCGGTCACGGCCATGCCTCGGAAGCAGAGCCCGCGATAGGCCATGTTCCAGTGGTGCTCCACGTCGAATGCGTCGGTGCCCTGGAGGCTGGCACCGATGGAACCGACTATCTCGGCGACGGCGTTCGGCCAGCCGAAGAACGTGGACTCGCCGACTCCAGTTGTGCCGTCATCGCCCACGACGCGGACATAGCAGGAGCTGCCGGCAGGAAGGGCTTCGACGGAGGCTATGCGCATGATCTTCACCGCTCCTCGCGACTGGTCGACCGCCGGCGGCCGCCGAATCGCGTCTAAAGGACGCTCAGTCAGAAGGAGGGTAGTAGATGAACTCCGGCTCGATGCGCACACGTGGAGCCGAGATGAGCTCGATGATCACCGGCACCCCGGGCGCCTGGAAGTAGGCGAAGGCACCGTCGCCTTCGGCACCGAAGCCCCGAGCGCTCTGCAGAGGGACGAAACCGGCACCGAGTGCCTCGGTCACCGCCTGTGGGTGGTCCGGGACGTACTTGCCGATGTGGTGCAGGCCCTCGCCGTGGTCCGCGAGATGGTCGGCGAAGATGCTCGGCCCACCCAGTGGCTGAACGAGCTCGAACTGCAGCTCCCCCTGCCACGCGAGCGCGTGACGGAGCGAGAACTCCACCTTTTCGCCGTGGTAGAGCATCTCCTTGAGCCGAGGCGGCTCGAGCCGGTAGGCGGTCCACGGGCCGATGCCCAAGAGCTCGGCCCACCGCCGCACCGCTTCGTCCAGGTCTTCGACGACCACGGCGCACTGCTTGAAGGGCGGGGCGAGAAGCGGGGACTGGTCTTGGCTCATGGTTGCATCCTCTTCCTTCACTTAGAGCCCGAGGGCTTGGTCGACGGGCTTCTGGGCGAGCCAGACCGTTCCGTCGGCAACCTCGCGGATGCGCACGGCACTGCCGCGCGCCCGGGACTCGGCAATCGCCCATACCCCGGCTACCGCGCGGAGACCGCCAAGCCCGTCAACCTCGGGCGGCCGGTGGGCGAAGACGGCGTCCGCGAAATCATCGAGCTCAATGGCGATCGTCGCCGCGTCGGCTTCGGCGAAGGCCATGTCGTACTCAGTCCCCTGTGCGCCGAAGAACGACGCGGCCAGTCCCTCAAGCTCGAAGCCACCGAGTCTCGTGCGCAGCTCCGCGCCGCTCAAGGTGAGATCCCCCAGCTGCACCTGGACGGGGCCGCCCGAGCGGTCCGGGGGGACGGTCATCGACCCACGACGGCCGTGCACGCTGCGCTGCACCCATCTCCGCCCGGGTCCGGACGGCACGTAGCACAGCTGTATGAGCACGCCGGACACCGTCTCGTACAGGGCGACCAGCGAGTCCTCGCCGGTCGCGCGGATGAGACCGGGAGAGACCTCCTCGAGGCCCGCCAGCGGCGCTTGCCCCGTGGGGATCGTCCTGAGCGGCTCAGCGATGAAGGCCGATCCGAACACCTGGCCAAGCTCGCCGTGGTAGTAGGAGAAGATGTCGGTGTAGTGCACGCCCATGTCGAGGGCGATGGACCCCGACTCGCGCCGGTGGCGCCAGGGGCTGATCACTACGTTGTCGTCGCCGCCGACGTTCGCCTCGATCATGAGGTGCACCTCGCCCAGCATGCCCGCCTCGAGCACCGCGCGGGCGAGACGGTTCGGTCCGTCCCTGCGGTAGTTCTCGGCTGTGGCCAGCACCGCTCCCGAGAGTGCGGCAGCCTCGAGGATGGCCCGGCAAGCCTTCACGGTGATCCCGAGCGGCTTCTCGCAGATGACGTGCACGCCGGCGCGAAGCGCCGGCACCGCCACGAGGTGATGGACCGAGGGGTCGGTGACCACGTCCAGTGCTTCGACGAGGCCGCTTGCGATCAGCTCGTTGTGGTCGGAGAACACCGCCGGCCGGGCGCCGAGGAGAGCTTCACTGGCCTCGGCGGCCTCCTCGGCGGCCGAGGCGCGCGGGTCGCACACTGCCGCGACCTCGAAGCGCCCGGCCCTCTTGGCCTCCAATGCACCGTAGGCGTGCAGATGGCGCCGGCCCATAGCACCGCAACCGACGAGACCGATGGAGAGACGATCCACTTGTGTGCCCCCAGCCGAGCCTCCGATGAAACTTTTCATCGGAGTGCGACATCATCGAGTATGGCCGCGGGACTGTCAAGCCAGGACTCGGCCAGATCCGGGGCGGGCCCTGTTGGCTCACGTGAGCACAGCCAACCGGTGCCTTGGGGCCGGTATCATCCCGGGCCGTGGAGTTCCTCGTCGCCATCGAGATCCGCCTGCCGGGGGATCTCGAAGCTGATCGCCGTGAAGAGATGCTGAAGGCCGAGTACGAGCGGGGGTCCTTGTTGGCGAAAGCGGGCATCGTGAGGTCGATGTGGCGCGTGCCCGGCAAGTTGGCCAATCGTGGCATCTGGGCGGCGAGCGATCCGACTGCGCTTCACGAGGCGCTCGTGAGCCTGCCGTTGTGGCCGTACATGACAGTGGAGGTTGTCCCTCTCGCGCGTCACCCACTGGCAGAGCACTGCCAAGGCATCCCGCCCGGGGCGTCCGCCCAGAGCCCGACCGGCGGCTGACAGGTTCTCAGTGGGCGGCGGCGACCGATCCGTCGTCTCGGAGCAGCCCTTCGTCGGACAGGGGACGTTCCTCCACCGGAGCGATGTCGGCGTAGTCCTCCACGAGGCTTATGCCGAGACCCGGCGCTTCGGGGATCTCGCAATGGCCCCCGTTGCGGACCACTGTTGTGGCGATGGCCGCAGACGACGACGTCTTGTCCTCGTCGAGCGGCAGGTACTCCATGGTCACGAGGTTCGGGATGGTCGCGCACAAGTGAAGGGTCGGGGCCGTGAGCCCCGGGCCGAGGAAGTTGTGGGGAACGACCCCGCAGTGGTGCGCTTCGGCGATGGCGGCGATCTTGCGGCACCCCGAAAGGCCACCGGCGAGGCCGACGTCAGGCCGCACGAGGATGGCGACGTTACGGGAGAGCAGCTCTGTGAACTCCCAGATCGAGCTGAGGCGCTCGCCCGTCGCGATCGGTGAGTCGATGCGCTTGCAGATCTCGGCCTGGGTGTCGATCGAGTCGATCTGGATGGGGTCCTCGATGAACAGGGGGCGGAACTGCGACAAGGCGTTGCAGACCACGATGGCCTTGGCCGGGTCGAGCTTGCGGTGCAGCTCGAAGATGAGATCGATCTCGTCCCCGCCGGCCTCGCGGGCCGCTGCGGCCATGGAGCAGGCCGAGCTCACGAGCTGGCTCATGGAGAGATCCTCGAAGCCGTGTACCAGCGGGTCGAACTTGACGGCAGTGAAGCCTTCGTCCACGGCCCAGTTCACCGACGAGACGATCTCGTCGGGAGTACCGCCCCCGACGAGCACGTGCAACCGGACGCGGTCGCGGGTGCGACCGCCGAGCAGCTCCCAGACGGGCAGCTCGAGCGCCTTGCCCTTGATGTCCCAAAGTGCGAGGTCGATCGCCGACACCGCAGCCGAGAGCAGATTGCCCCTGAACGGACGGACGCGGTAGGCGAGGTGCCAGAGATGCTCTATGCGAAATGGGTCTGCGCCCAAGAGCAAAGGAGTCAGCTCGCCGAGCACGCCGGCGACGCCTCTCGGGTAGCCCCATCCCCCTGACTGGCCGAGCCCGCTGACGCCGCTGTCGGTTGTCACACGGACGAAGGTGTGCTGGCCGGTCAGCTCGCAGCCGACCTCGAGCACTTCGACGGTTGCGATCTTCACGTATTACCCCCAGGTCTCACCACCCGGACCAAGACCGTAGTCCCGCGAGCGGTGCTCGTGCGGGCGTCAGGCCCGAACTGGCGCGATCAGGCGGTGACGAGCTCGCGGGCGGCCCCGACCACGTCCTGGCACCGCGGCATCCACGCCTGCTCTAAAGCGGCGGCGTAGGGGACAGGAGTCTCCGCGGAGGCAAGGAGCTTCGGGGCCACGTCGAAGCAATCGAAGTGGTCCGAAGTCATCCGGGCGATCAGCGAAGCGCCCCATCCCCCGCCCGGCGGGCCCTCCTGGACGACGAGGAGCCGGGCGGTCTTGGCGAGGCTCTCGGCTACTGCCTGGTCGTCGAAGGGCACAAGCGTGCGTGGATCTATGACCTCGGTCTCGATGCCCTCGCGGGTGAGCAGCTGGGCTGCTTCGAGCGCGCGGTGTCGCATCTGCTGGGTGGCCACGACGGTCACGTCGCCCCCGCGCCGAACCACGCAGGCCTCTCCCAAGCGGTAGGGACCTTCTTTGACGAAGCCTTTCAGCCCCAACAGGTTCTTGTGCTCGAAGACCAGCACGGGGTTGTCGTCGCGCACCGCGGCGCGCAGCAGGCCGTAGCAGTCCTCCACCGTGCCGGGCACGGCGATCTTGAGGCCGGGCACGCCGAGGAACCAGTTCTCGGTCGCCTGCGAGTGCTGGGCGGCGAACCCGGCCCCGGCTCCGTTCGCCATTCTCACGGTTACCGGCAGACAGGCCTGACCGCCGGTCAGGTAACGGTACTTGGCGAGCTGGTTGGCGAGCTGGTCGAAGCAGACGCCGGCGAAGTCGGCGAACATGATCTCGGCTATCGGCCGCAGGCCCATCATCGCCGCCCCGATCGCCGTGCCGACGATCGCCTGTTCGGAGATTGGCGTGTCGCGCACGCGTTCAGGACCGAAGCGCTCGAAGAGCCCGACGCTCGACTTGAAGACGCCTCCCGCGGCTGCGACGTCCTCACCGAAGAAGATCACGTCCGGGTCGGCCGCCAGCTCGTCGGCGATGGCCTGGGCGATCGCTTCGCGGCAGGTGAGCTCGGCGGTCACCGGTAGACGTCTTCGTACAGGCGCTCCACCGGTGGTTCCGGCCAGCTCTTGGCGCGCTCCAGGGCAGATTTGACCTCGGTGTCCACGGCGTCTCGAAGCAGCTCCAGGTCTTGGGACGTCGCCGCCCCCGCCGCCCGCACAACCGCCTCGAACCGAGGGATCGGGTCGCGTGCCAGCCACAGTTCGAGCTCGCCGTCGGGCCGGTACTTGGCCGGGTCCGAGCGGGAGTGGCCCTCGTGGCGGTAGGTGTCCGCTTCGATCAGCGTCGGTCCTTCGTCCGCACGGGCACGCGAGATGGCTTCCTCGGCGACCTTGCGCACGGCGAGCAGATCGTTGCCGTCGACGAGGACTCCCGGTATTCCGTACGCCGCGGCACGTGAGGACAAGCTGGTGACCGAGGTAGTGGCAGCGAGCGGGCTGTACTCCCCGTAATGGTTGTTCTCCACGACCACGACCACAGGCAATCGCCATACGGCAGCCAGGTTCATGGCCTCGTGGAAGGCTCCGATATTGGTCGAGCCGTCACCTGTGAAAGCGAGGCTGACCTTGCCCGTCCTCTTGTGCTTTGCAGCCAGCCCGGCACCGACACTGATGGGCAGCTGGGCGCCCACCACAGCGTTCGAGCCGATTATGCCCTTCTCGAAGTCAGCGAGGTGCATCGAGCCGCCCTTGCCTTTGCAAAGGCCACCTTCGCGCCCGAGAATCTCTGCAAACGAGGCGTCCATCGCCGCGCCGGCGGCAAGGACGTGACCGTGCCCGCGGTACGTGCAGGTCATGGCGTCTCCGGGCGTCAGCAACGAGCACACGCCCACCGACACCGCCTCTTGGCCCTGGCAAAGATGCGTGCTCCCCCTCACGAGCCCGGAACCGAACAAGGCCTTGACCTGATCCTCGAAACAGCGGATGCAGAGCATCGATCGCAGCAGTTGCCGCCAGTCGGCCGGCAATGGCTTGTCCGGGTCAAAGTCGTCCGGGCGCGCCGTCATTGTCTCGGAGCTCGTCCGGTTCATGAGCGCTTCCCTCCGCCTAGTGCCCGCCCGCAGTGCCGTTCACGGCCGCGCGCCAGTTCTGCCGGCCGAAAAGAGCTGCCCGCCCACATGGCGAGATTGAGACAAAAATGTCATCAAAAGGCTTGACAAGTCCCCCCGCGATCGTTACCGTCACTCGATCCGTTGAAACATTACAACGCGGATAGGGGGGAAGTCCAGTGCTGAACGTGGAGACGACGGCGGGGGGACCTCGCCTGTAATCCGCACGAATCCCGAGCTCGGACCGCACGCACCGTGCTGCCAATCTCAACAGTCCGGCAGCCGACGCGTGGTTGGGGCGATTCGTCGAGGCGACAGGCAGGCAGACCGAAGTCTTTCCACTTAGGCGGTGGCGACTCACCAAGCACGTTCAGGCACGACTTGGTCAGCAAAGGAGATGTGATGACAATACTTGGCCCTCGCAGCGAAGGCGGCGGGGATTCTGGCAGCGGGGCGCACAAGAGGCGCACGGCCCGTTCGTCGAGGTTCGCAAGGAACCTGACGGCCGCGGCAGGTGCGCTTGTCCTGGTGGGCAGCCTCACGACCGTGGCGGCGAACGCGTCGGGCGCGTCCACAAGGACGAGTCATGCGCTGAGCGGCACGCTCACCATGAACGTGTTCACGTTCTCCACGCCAGTCCTCAAGCCGGTTATCGCCGCTTTCGAGAAGCTCAACCCAGGCGTGAAGATCCAAGCTGCCAATGTCGTCAACACGCCGGACACCTATGTACCCCTGCTCCAGACCGAGCGCCTTGCCGGCAACGAGCCCGACATCGACGAGACCTACGACGTCTTGACGCCGACGCTCGAGGTAGACGGACTCGTCGCCGACCTCACGCCGGATCTCAAGGCCGGACAGCCCTATCCGCAGAACTACTGGCTTCCGACATTCCTGGCGTCCTACATCCCGCCGGTGGGGGCGCCGTTCGGGGTCGGCCAGGTGTTCGCGCTTCCGAACGAAGCTGACGCGACGGTCATCATGTACAACGAGAACGAGTTTCAAAAGGCCGGCGTTCCGTTCCCGCAGAACGGCTGGACCTGGAGCGAGATGCTCGCTGACGCCGCCAAGCTCAAGGTCGGTAGCGGCGCCTCGCAGAGCCAGTACGGCATTTGCGAGCGTCCCGACTGGCAGGCCGAGTACAACCCGGTGCTCAAGGCTTACGGTGTCACGGCATTCACCGAGACGACGCCGACCTTGGACACGCCGGCAGCCTTGAAGGCGTGGGCCCTCATGATCGACCCCCTGCTGAACGGCGACGCAGTGCCAGAGGCCCAGCAGCAGGCCAAGAACGGCTCCTCCGGTTGCGAACCGTTCTTCGAGTCAGGTGAGGCAGCCATGTCGATCGAGGTTCGCGGCAACCTTCCCGGCCTCGAGCAGGCGATTGGCAGCAAGTTCAAGTACAACGTCGTCCCGATGCCGTCCATCACGAGCGTCACCGGAAAGCAGGTCATCCCGACCGGTGGCGGCAGCGTCGGTTGGTGCCTCGCCCCGGGCCAGACGCACAACGCACTCGCTCTTGCCTTCTTGAAGTACCTCTTCTCCCCGGCCGGCCAGGCCGTGGGGGAGGCGACGGGTGGAGTCGTGCCGGCAGAGGCGGCCAACAACGGCCCGACCGCTCCCTGGCGCACTGTGGCGGGAGCCCCGGCCAACAGCCAGGCGTATGTGACCGCCGCCGATACGGCGACAATCGCTCCGCAGACTCCGGGCACGGTCTTCACCTTGTCGGACATTGACGTCCCAGCAGCTGTCACGGCCGCCACCACCGGTCACGAGAGCATTGCGAAGGCATTCACCAACCTGCAGTCACAGATGGTTTACGCCTACAGCCTGAACGGCTAGCAGCGTTGCAGCAATAGGCAGGTCAGAAGGAAGTATGAACGGCCGGCTCGAGACTGAGCCGGCCGTTCACCACTTCCTGCTGAAAGCTGAGCGGAGTAGTTTTCCTGCTTCACAACGAACCGTCTTCATCCTGGAAGGTTGGGCTTAGTGTCCGTGACGCAGCTGTCGGACCCGTTGATCGCGAACTTGGGCACACCCACGCCGATCACACGCCCGCGCAAGAAGCATCGCGATGGTCGCTGGGCTGCGGTGATGATCTTCCCCAACCTCGCGATGTTCACGGTGTTCATCATCGTCCCGGTCCTCGGCGGCTTGTATCTCAGTTTCACGACCTGGGACATCACCAACGGGTTCCCCAAGTGGGTGGGGCTTCAGAACTACCGCCAGATGTTCCACGACCCCCTCGTGTGGCAGGCCTGCGAGACGACGCTCAAGTTCATCGCGTTCGGCATGGTGCCGACGGTGATCCTCTCGCTCTGGCTCGCCATGCTGATCAACTTCAAGTTCCGTGGCATAAGCGTCGTTCGTTCCCTCTACCTCATACCTGCGGCCATGTCGTTCGCCGCCTCCGCGGTCGTGTGGCGCTACATCTTCCTGGACGGGCCCGGCTACGGGGTTCTCGACTACGTGATCTCCAGGTTCGGGGTCACACCGCCGGACTGGCTCGCGAGCACGACTTGGGCTCTTCCTGCCCTCGACATCATCGCCATCTGGTTGAGCTTGCCCATCGCGACGATCCTTTACCTGGCGGCCCTGCAGCGGATCCCGGACTCGGTCATAGAAGCATCCAAGCTGGACGGGGCCGGGCCACTGCGTCGAATCCGCTACATCGTCTGGCCCGGCGTGCGCTACATGACCCCGCTCGTCGCGATCGTGGCCCTGCTCTCGTTCACCAACGGCTCGTTCGACCTGGTCAACATCCTCACCAAAGGTGACCCGATCAACTCCACCCAGACGCTGATCTACTACATCTACTTCGAGTCCTTCGCGTTCGGCGCCTGGGGTTACGCCGCGGCACTGTCGATTCTCCAGGTCATCATGATCGCCGGCATCCTGGTCGTGCTCCGCCTGGTGTCCAGCTTGGTGAACCGATGGTGATCACCCAACGCACCACTCGGCGCATCAGGATCCTTGTTGCGCTCGTCATCGGGCTGGTCATGTCCGCGCCGCTGCTCTACATGCTCGCGGGTTCGTTGATGTCCAATTCACAGCTCTCGATCCAGCCGCCGCAGGTGATCCCGAACTCGCTTCATTTCGGCAACTATCCGGCGGCCTTCTCCGGTCTGACCCAGGTGATCCAGGTGCGCAGCTTCGTGAACTCGGTGATCTTCACCGTCGGGGCGGTGGGCCTGCAGTGGGTCTTGTGCATAACGGGCGGCTTCGTGATCGCCAAGATGCGCTTCAGGTCGCGCGGCCTCATCACGGCTCTGTTCGCGATCTCACTTTTCATCCCGCTGCTCACGACGCTCATCCCGACCTTCGTCGTCACCTACAAGCTCGGGATCATCAACACCTACCCGGGGCTGATACTCCCGATCGCGGCGCAGACCGGGTTCGGGTCGCTGTTGTTCCGCCAGTACATCAAAGAGCTGCCGCAGGAGCTCTTTGATGCCGCCCGCATGGACGGCGCCAACTGGTGGCTGATGCTGCGACGACTTGTGATTCCCTTGGCAAGGCCGGCGACGGCGGCCTACCTGGCGATCTCGGTGTTGACCGCATGGAACATGTACCTGTGGCCGCTCGTGGCCGCGGAGGGAAGCGGGTTGCAGGTGCTGACCCAGACGCTGGCGACGGTGGGCAGCACGGCGCAAGGCGAAGTGACACCGCAGAACGTCATCTTCGCATCTGTCGTGATCGTGACGCTGCCGATGATCCTCGTGTTCCTCGCCGTTCAGCCCGCCTTCATAAGGGGCCTCGCCGGATCGGGTGTCGAATGAGCGACCCAACGACCACAGCTCGTAGCGAGGGCTTCTTGCCCGTCCGATCCGTCTTCCATGTCGGCTTTGTCGTCCGCGACCTTGACGCGAGCCTCCGGTTCTACTGTGAAGGCCTCGGACTAGTGCTGCGTCATCGCCAGCAACAGCGCAACGCTTACACCGCGAGCCTCGTCGGCTATCCGGACGCGGCGCTCGAGATCGCACAGCTGCGGTTGAGCGATGCCGAGCCCCCGCCTTCGGGGCACGTCCTCGAGCTCATCTGCTACGAGCGACCGCCGAGCGGTCCGGTCGACTTGGAGCGGAGCACGATAGGCGCAGGCCATCTCGCCTTCGTCGTCGACGACGTGTTCGAGTCCGCAGAACGGCTCCGTCGTCTCGGTGCGCAGCTGATAAACGAGCCCGTCCGGATCACAGAGGGGATCAACGCCGGAGGTTGGGCGGTCTATCTCCACGATCCCGACGGGGTCTGTTTGGAGCTGTTGCAGCCTTCCGGCGCCGAGGTAGGCAATGGGTAACGACAAGGCGGAAGCGTTCGTCGGCTCTTCAGCCGTCGTGACAGGTGCCGGCCAGGGCATAGGTGCTGCCATTGCGAGGGGACTCGCCAACAAGGGTGTGCACGTCGTGGTCAGCGGTCGTCGTGCCGCCACGCTGGAGTCGGTTTGCGGCGCCATAAAGGCCGACGGGGGTTCGGCGGACTACTGCGTCGGCGACGTCACCGACCCCTCCCATCTCGCGCAGCTGATGGCGCTCGCGGCAGGACCGAGCAGGGTCCTCGACATCCTGGTGAACAATGCCGGCATCGCCGGGCCTACGGCGCCGCTCGTCGAGACGAGCCTCGAGGACTGGAACCGGACCATCGCCGTCAACCTCACGGGAGTCTTCCTCGCTTGCAAGGCCGCCCTGCCCTACCTGGAGAACGCCAAGCACGGCAAGATCGTCAACATCGGCTCGGTGACGGGAAAGCAGCCCCTCCCTAACCGGTCTGCCTACGCGGCTGCCAAGCTCGGAGTGGTCGGCCTCACGCGCACGCTCGCCCACGAGGTGGGATCCATCGGCATCAGCGTGAACCTCATCTCGCCCTGGCTCGTGGAAGGTGAGCGGCTCGAAGGAGTCCTCTCGTCGATGTCGAAGGAGCGGGGCCTCACTCCCGACGAGATGCGAGCCGCTCTCACCGCGGGAACGGCTTTCAAGCGCACGGTGAGCGAGGCCGACGTCGTCGAGATGGTGCTGTTCTTGTGCTCCTCGGCAGCCAACAATCTCACCGGCCAGGACATCAACGTCGCCGCGGGCGCAGTCATGTACTAAGCCGGTCGACGCCGGTCGAGCTGCTCGATTTCCTCAGGGCTCAAACACACGGTCCCCGCCTGGGCGGAGTCCACGATCGTCGCCGGTCTGCTGGCGCCCGGGATCGGGATCACGGTGGGCGACTTTGCCAACAGCCATGCCAGGGCCACGCGTTGCGGAGAGACTGCGTGGTTGTCGGCAACCTGCTGCAAGTAAGGCTCGTTGACACCGAGATCGGTGGCGGCACCGACGCCTCCGAGGGGCTGATAGGCGAGGAATGCGATGCCGTGTCCGGTGCAGAACGCGACTTCGGCCTCGCCCGAGCGCGCCAGGATGGACAGCTCGTTCTGGACGGAGGCGAGGCGACCTCCCAACACGTCCAAGGCGATCGCGATGAGCGAGGAGTTGGCGTTGGAGATTCCCGCCATCTTGATCAGGCCTTCGTCCAGCAGGTCGCGCAGCGCTCCGACGCTCTCGGCGTAGGGGACCAACGGATCGGGCCAGTGCAGCTGGTAAAGGTCGATCGCGTCAACGCCGAGACGCCGCAGCGAGTCGCGGCAGGCCTTCTTGAGACGCGCGGGGTCGCCGTCGATGCCCCATGCCCTGCCTTCGCGTGTGTGGCCGCCCTTGGTCGCCACCACGACGTCAGCGGCGGCGTAGCCGTAGGCCGCAAGCGCGCGGCGCACGAGCATCTCGTTGTGCCCGAAGTCCTCGTCCGAGATGGCATAGGCGTCGGCAGTGTCGATCAAGCTGACGCCGGCCTCGAGAGCCGCGTGGATCGTGGCCATCGCCTGGGCCTCGTCCGGACGGCCCTCGTTCGAGAGCAGCCCCGTCCCGAGGCCGATCTCGCCTACCCACATTGAACCGACCCGGCGCCCTTGCATACCGCCTCCACGGAGACGCCACATGCTATGCGAGTGGGCAGGTGACAAGACGGCCGGCAGCTCAGCCCAGGCTGTCGACTCGACGACCGGATGTCACTAGCGTGAGCCGGCTATGGCCACCTGCTCACGATTGCAGGGCCGGGCCTGCCCGGCTGGGACGCGCCTGCGTGCTTGAACCTTCGCAGGCGGGCTCGCGAAGGCGCCGGTTCCTGCTCGCTTCGGGCCTGCTGCTCGTCTCGTTGAACCTGAGACCCTCGATGAGCGCGCTCTCGCCGGTCCTCGGGGCGATCCGGAGGTCGACCGGGCTTTCCGGCGCCGGCGCGGGGCTGCTCACGACCCTGCCGCTGATCTGCTTCGGCCTCCTGGCGCCCGTTGCTCCCCGTCTCGTGCGTCGCAGGGGGACCGGAGGAGTTCTCCTCGGCTGTCTTGTCGTGCTTCTCGCGGGCATCCTGGTCCGCTCGACGAACTATGCGGGCCTGTTCCTCGGCACGCTCCTGATCGGTATTGCCGTGGCGATAGCCAACGTGTTGATGCCGGGCATCGTCAAACGCGATTTCCCTGGGCGCGTGAGCCTCATGACGGGGCTCTACACAGCATTGCTCAGCGCCGGGGCCGCGCTCGCGGCCGCCACCACCGCACCGCTCGCACGCGCCCTCGGAGGCGACTGGCGACTGGCGATCGGCGCCTGGGCAATCCCGGTCCTGGTGGCGATCGCCGTCATGGTGCCGCTGCGCAACCACGCCCACCCGGCGACAGAGGTCGTCGGTGTCAGCGCACCGACGCGGGCACTTTGGAAAAGCCCCGTCGCGTGGTCGGTGACGCTGTTCATGGGCATGCAATCGCTGGAGTTCTACTCGGCGCTCGCCTGGTTGCCGACCGTGTTCCACGATCGAGGGGTTCCGCTCGTGAGCGCCGGCCTGTTGCTGGCCGCCACCAACACGGTTGCCATTGGCTCGGCTCTCGTCACGCCCTGGATCGCGCACCGAATCGGTGACGTCCGTCTCGCTGTGCTCGGGGCTGTCGCGCTCGCCGTGGCAGGCTTGACGGGCCTACTGGTCGACCCTCACCACCTGGACGTCCTCTGGGCCGTGCTGTTGGGTGGGGGACAGGGAGCCTCGATCAGCTTGGCGCTCATGATGATGGTTCTCAGGTCCTCCGACCAGCACGAGGCCATGGCCCTGTCGGGCATGGCTCAAGGTGTCGGGTATCTGATCGCGGCGGTCGGCCCCACACTCGTGGGTGCCCTGTACGACATCGCGCACAGCTGGAGCCTGCCATTGGCTGTGCTGCTCGGACTCCTCGCCCTGCAGGCCGGCGCTGGTTATCTCGCCGCCAGAGACCGGCCCGTCAGCGGCGCGGCCGCACGGGCCCGAGATGCCTGAGTGCCGTCGCTAGGACTTACGAGGCGCGGCTTGGTACTGGCCGTTCACGCGGCGTGGGAGACCGAGAGGGTTGGCTTCACGCAAGGCGGCCGGCAGCAAGGGATCAGGAACGCCTTGGTAAGCGACCGGGCGCAGGAAGCGGCCGATGGCGGCGGACCCCACAGAGGTGTGCAGCGGTGAGGTGGTCGCCGGGTAAGGGCCGCCGTGGTGGACGGCCCAGGTCACCGACAAAGTGGTCGGCCAGCCGTTCCAGACGACCCTGCCCGCCCTCTCCGCTAACTTGTCGAGCAGCCCCGGAACGATCGCGTCGTCGGGCTCGCCTTGAACCGTCGCGGTCAACTGGCCCTCGAGCATGGCGGCGACCGCGATCAACTGGGACTCGTCGTCGTACTCGGCGATGAGCGAGACGGGCCCGAAACACTCGGCCAGGAGGTGTTCGGCGTCTTCGAAGAGGCTCGCGACGCTCGTGCGCAACAGGGTTGGCGTCGTGGAGCCGTCCGGTTGCCGGACGCCCTCGGCGATGACCTCGACGTTCGGGCGACGTCGCAGGGCCTCGAGAGCTTCTTGGTAGCCGACGTCGATGCGCTCGTTGAGAAGTCGGGCCGAAGGCTGCGCGCCGACCGTGGCACCGAGGCCCTCACGGTCGATGACGCCCCGGGGCAGCAACAAGACGCCGGGCTGGGTGCAGTACTGCCCGGCGCCGAGAGTGAAAGAGGCGACGTAACCGGCGAGGATCTCGTCAAGGCGTGCCGCCGCGGCCCGCCTCGTCACGAACACGGGGTTCACACTTCCGAGCTCCCCGTAGAACGGGATGGGCGTTGGTCGGCTGGTTGCGATGTCGAACAGCAGACGTCCCACCCGCGCCGATCCCGTGAAGGCCACTGCCGCGATGTCGGGATGGGTGACGAGAACGCGACCTGCGTCGTCGCCTTCGATCAGCGCGAACGTGCCCTCCGGCGCACCGGCGCCGTGCAGTGCCCCGGAGACGATGTCGCCGCACCGGGCGGACAGTCTCCTGTGACCGGGGTGTGCCTTGAGCACGACCGGGCATCCGGCGGCCAGTGCTGAAGCCGAGTCGCCGCCTGCAACACTGAAGGCGAACGGGAAATTGCCCGCGGCGAACACCGCGACCGGGCCGAGCGGCCGGAGAAACCGTCGCAGGTCGGACCGCGGCCCCGGCGGCCAGAGATCGTCTCGGGCATCGATGCACGCCTGCAGATAGTCCCCCTCCTCGATCACACCGGCGAGGAAGCGGAGCTGGAAGGTTGTGCGCACGAGCTCCCCACGCAGGCGTGCCTCGGTCAAGTGGCTCTCTTCCATGGCAATCGGGACCAGCTCCTCGCCCGCGGCGTCCAGATGCCCGGCGACCACACGAAGCATCTCGGCTCTTTCCGCGGGATCGAGCGCCATAAAGCGGGGCGCGGCGGTGACCGCCTTGTTGACGACGTCTGACACCTCGAGCAGCGAGGTCTGAGTGGGCTTGTTGTCGTTGTCGGTCACGGGGCTCCTTGAAAGGACGGTCTTGGGCACATCCACCGTGGCAGGTCGCTCAAGCGCTTGCCCATGAGTCACTCGTCGCGTCCAGGATCGTGACTCCCCCGACGTACTCGGGCTCGGGGGGATCCCCGGGATACAGCTCGGCGAAGCTCTCGGCGTTGTCCTGCGGACAAAAGCCTATGGCGTCACCGCCCGCCGTCGACCACCAGCGGCGCGTGTTCGCCGAAACACCCCATACGAGTTGGAAACCCCGGCGCGACGTCAAAAGTGACGCCCTCGTCAGCCGTATGAAGTCGGCGGGCGAGAGCCACGTGGACAACATGCGACGGTTCTCGGGAGTGTCGAAGCACGAGCCGATGCGGAGACAGACGATGTCCATCGAGAACTTGGCGCTGTAGTACTGGCAAAGGGCCTCCGCCGCCGCCTTGCTGGCGCCGTAGAGGCTGTCGGGCCGCGGTGCGACGTCGTCGGCGAGCGGCAGGGATCCTCGGAGGTGGAACCCGACCGCGTGATTGCTGCTGGCCACCACGACGCGCTTGAGCTTGTGGCGAAGGGCTGCCTCGAGCACTTGATATGTCCCGCCCACGTTGACCTCTGAGAGATCGGGCCATGGGGCCTCACCTGCGAAACCTCCGAGGTGGACGATCGCCTCGGCGCCGCTGCACACCTCGTCGAGCAGGTCAGGATCGGTGACTGAACCCTGATGGATCTCGACCGGCTCGCCCGGCGCCGCGGGCGGTGGCGCGACGACGTCGACCAAGCGGGCGGACGTGGCGACCTCGACCAGCGATGCGCGCAGGTAAGTGCCGAGCCGCCCGGCGGCCCCGGTGATGACGAGGCTTCGCGGGGTACTCACCCTGGGTTCGGCTCCACGGCGGCACCCCGACGGGCGAGAAAGTCGAAGTCGCACCCCTGGTCGGCCTGCCCGATGTGCTCGCTGTACAGGGCGCCGTAGCCACGGTCGAAGATCCTCGGCGGCGGCGTCCACGCCTCCAGGCGTCGGCGCAGCTCGTCGTCGGCGACTTCCAGATGCAACAGGCGCCTGCTCACGTCGAGGGTGATCAGATCGCCGTTTCGTACCAGCGCCAAGGGCCCCCCGACGAAGGACTCGGGCGACACGTGCAGAACGCAGGTGCCGTAGCTCGTCCCGCTCATACGGGCGTCAGATATGCGAACCATGTCCCGAACGCCCTCGCGGAGCAGCCTGTCGGGTATCGGGAGCATGCCGTACTCGGGCATGCCGGGGCCGCCCTGGGGGCCGGCGTGGCGCAGCACGAGCACCGAGTCGGCTCCGACCTCGAGACCAGGGTCGTTGACGCGCGCTTGCATGTCGCGGTAGTCCTCGAACACGACCGCAGGCCCGGTATGGCAGAGAAGATGCGGCGACGCCGCGAGGTGTTTGATAACCGCCCCGCCGGGCGCCAGGTTGCCGCGCAGGACGGCGAGTCCGCCGTGGTCAGACAGCGGGTTCTCCCGGGTCCGGATGACCCGTTCGTCGCGGATCACCGCCTGTTCGAGGTTCTCGCCGAGGCTTCGCCCGTTGACGGTCGGTCGTTCCAGGTGCAGGAGGTCCTTTACCTGGCCCATGAGGGCGGGAAGCCCGCCCGCGTAATAGAAGTCCTCCATCAGGAACTCACCACCGGGGCGGATGTTGGCGAGCACGGGCGTGCAACGGGAGAGGCGGTCGAAGTCGTCCAGGTCCAATGGGACTTCACAACGTCCCGCCATGGCCACGAGGTGGATGACGGCGTTGGTCGAGCCACCGAGGGCGAGCACCACGGTGACGGCGTCGAGAAAAGCCTCTCTGCTGGCGATCTTCGACATCGTCAGGTTCTCGCGCACCATGTCGACGATGCGCGAGCCGCTCGCGGCCGCCATCCTGTGGTGCGCTGAGTCCACGGCGGGGATGGAGGATGCGCCCGGCAAGCTGAGCCCCAGCGACTCTGCCACCGCCGTCATCGTCGAGGCGGTGCCCATCGTCATGCATTGGCCGGGAGAGCGCGCCATCGCCGCTTCGAGCGTTTGCCACTCGGCCTCAGTTATGGTCCCGGCGCGCTTTTCGTCCCAGAACCGCCACATGTCTGTGCCGCTGCCCAGGGTCTCCCCGTGCCAGTGACCGGTAAGCATGGGTCCGGCCGGCACGTAGATGACCGGCCTGTCCGCACTCGCCGCACCCATCAACAACGCGGGCGTGGACTTGTCACAGCCACCCATGAGGACGGCTCCGTCAAAGGGGTACGAGCGCAGCAACTCCTCGGTGTCCATCGCCAACAGGTTGCGGTAGAGCATCGGTGTGGGCTTCTGGAAGGTTTCGGAGAGTGTGGCCACGGGCATCTCGATGGGATACCCGCCTGCCTCCCAGACGCCCCGCTTGACTGCCTGGGCACGTTCGCGCAGGTGCATGTGGCACGGGTTGATGTCGCTCCAGGTGTTGAGGATCCCGATGACGGGCTTACCGGCGAGCTCGTCGGCACCGATGCCGAGCTGCCGGGCCCTTGATCGGTGACTGAAGGCCCGCAGCCCCTCGCCTTCGAACCATTGGCTGGAGCGAAGCGGTCGGGATCCGCCGGTCACGTGAGCAACCCCCAGAGCTGCAGGATCGCCGTGACCTTTGCCCGCGTTTCGTTGGGCAGCAACGAGCTGGGCGGTCTGATGTCCCGGGCACAGATCCCGAGCTGGCAGAGCGCCTCTTTCACGACCGAGACGTTGTCAGCGCTGGCGTTGGCGGCGCGCAGTTCCTCGAAGGACCGCACCCGGTGCCAGAGCTGTGCCGCGACCTCGTGCGTGCCGTCTGCGAGCGCGTGCCAGTAGCGAACCGACGTCGACGGATCGACGTTCGCCAGCCCCGATGTGAACCCCGTGGCGCCGAGTGCGAAGTACCCCGGGGCATGAAGCTCGGCAAGACCGGCCACCCAGGTGAACCGTTGCGCACCTGCGTCCGCGGCCACTGCCGCGAAGCGGGCGGCGTTTGCCACCGCGTACTTCACCCCGATCACGTTCGGGCAGGCCTCGGCCAGCCGAGCGAATGCGGAGCCGGGGATGGCGTCGTTGCGCACATAGAGGACAACGCCGAGCTCGGGCACCGCCGCGGCGATCGCCCTGTGATATTCGACCCAGCCGTCGACCGAGACATAAGGATGGACCGGCTGGTGGACCATGATCATGGCCGCGCCTGCTTGCTGTGCGTGCCTGGCCGCTTCACCGGCCGAGGCGACGTCGTGCCCGACTCCGACCATGACCGTCGCGTCGGGACCGGCAGCCTCCAGCCCAACGAGAGTGACGGTTCTCGCCTCCGCGGGGGACAACGCGTAGAACTCACCCGTGTTCCCGTTCGGTGTGACAGTACGGACGCCACCGTCGATGAGGCGACGGATGATCCTTTGATAGCCGGGTTCGTCGATGCCGCCGTCCGGCGCGAAGGGTGTCACCGGAACGGCCACGACGCCCCTCAGGGACTCGCGTTGCTGCTCGAAATTCATCGCCTCTCCCGCTTCTGTTCGTCGCTGTTGTGGAGCTTTGCCAGCACCGACAACTCTCCCAGTGCCTCGACAACGTGTCGTTGGAAAACCTCTATGTGCGCTCGCAGGCGCTCGGCCGCCGACTCTGCTCGTCCGGCGAGCGCGTCCCTGGCCATCTTGCGGTGCTCCGCCGCCTCGCCGGCCCAGCTGCCGACCCGGTTCCACACCGTGACGCTGATCAGGGAATTGACGTCGGTCAGGTCGTCGAGCACCTTGACGAGGGCGGGGTTCCCGCAACCTGAGTAGAGCTGGCGGTGAAAGGCCCTGTTTGCGAGGCTGCGCGCGTACAGGTCCTCACTGTCCTCAGCCGCGACCATCCGCGCGACGGCATCTTTGAGGCCGGCGGTGTCGAGCCCGCCGAGGACCGTCCGCCGCACCGCCTCGGGCTCGAGGAGCAACCGAAGGTCACACACGGCCAAGGCCATCGGGGCGTCCACGGTTCTCACCGAGGTGCCGCGGTGGCTGCTCGAGGTCACGAGCCCGGTACCGCTCAGCGCCTTCAGCGCATCGCGGACAGGCGTTTTCGATGTGCCTAGCTCATCGGCGATGGCTTGTTCGATGAGAGGGCTTCCCGAGCCGTAGCGGCCTTGAAGAATAGCCTTTTTGATCTCGCTGGCGATCAGGTCACCACGCGATCCGAAACGGGGCCACGGACCGGCCTGGGTTCCGTCCTGTGCCATCGCCTCGTACACAGCACAGAATATACTCTGTACTTTCGTCGGGCTCCAGAGGAGATGAAGCGATGGGAAGCGGAACTGGCCCGCAGCGCCCCCGGTCCACATCGAGCCTCGCTGAGCTGCAGGTGTGCACATACCTGTACCCGTGGGACCTCATCGGTGATCCCCTCGCAGTGTCGCGCCTTGTCGAGGGCGGATTTGAGCACGTATGCGTTGCCGCGGCCTACCACAGTGTGCGAGCCGCGACGCCGCAGCATCCGCAGCACCGTTTCGTTGTCGCCGAGAGCGCGGCGCTGTATCGCCCGGTGCGACCTGACGTGTGGTCGGGGTGCCCCCTGAAACCGCTCGGCGCGCCCTGGACCGGGTCGGAGGATTCGTTTGGGCAAGCGGTCGAGGCTCTTCGAGGAAACGGCCTTGGGGTGAGCGCCTGGGTTGTGCTTACCCACAACAGCGCCCTCGGGCGTGCCCACCGGAACCTTGCCGTTCGGAATTGCTTCGGAGACAGCTATGAGTGGGCCCTCTGTCCGGCGAACGCGGAAGTGCGGGAATACGCCGCGCTGCTCGCGGCCGAGTCAGTTCGGGACCTTGGCTTGGAGGGTGTTTCGCTCGAGGCCTGCGGGCAGCTGGGCGCCGAGCACGGCGGTCACCATGACAAGACGCCCGGGGCGTACACGCCGCTGGCGACGCTGATCCTTTCGATCTGCTGTTGCAGCGCATGCCAACGAGACTGGCAAGCTCACGGTGCAGATGCCGGCGATGCCTTGTCGACACTGCGGGGAGCCTTCGAAACGGCCCAGCATCTCGCGAACCGAGGCGACGCGACGCCACAGGAGCTACTAGGCACAGCCATGGCCGATCTGTTCCTGACCGCCAGACAACTTCGTACAGAGGAGCTCCTGGAAGGGGTGCTCGCTACTGTGGGAAACGTTGAACCGTCCCTCAGGGTCACCTTGCACGCGCAGGCGGACCCTTGGGCGACAGGTGCCTCGCCGGGGCTCACGCCCGGATCGGCTCGGTGCGGGAGCGCTGTGCTGGTTCCTGTCGAGGCGACGTCGCCGCACCCCGCCGACGCTCTCGCAGCGGCCCGCCGCCTAGTACCGCCGGGAGTCAGCGTGGCCGCCTATGTCAATCTCCTGGCGCCGCTCGAGCCGGGCGATTTCGACGAGCACGCAGGGCGACTCCTGAACGCGGGTGCCGACGAGCTGCATCTGTACCACTTCGGTCTCGCGAACGTGAGCCAGCTGGGACTCTTCTCCCGCCTGGCAGGGCGTCGAGGCGATGGACGCGCTGATGAGGGCTAGTCGGCCGCCTCGTCCAGGCGGCGCCTGGCCTCGTCATAGAACTCAGCGGGTAGGGGCCCTTTTCCGGCGATTGCCACGTTGGAGCGGAGGTGGCCGACGTTGGAGGTACCGACGATCGTGCTCGAGAGCGCCGGGTGGCTGAGAGTGAAGCGCAGGACGAACTCGAAGCTGCTCATTCCTCCGAGTAGTTCAGCGATGCCGGAGCTGTCCCATCGTCGCTTGCCTTCACCTTCGCGAAGCCCGAGCGGCGCCTGGCTCCAGTCCTTGTCCTCCGACAGGGCACCCCTGGCGGCGCCGCCCCGGATGAGCGTGCCTGCCCCGGCCGCCGCGGCCGCGGCTATCAGCTCCTCGTGTTCAGGCTGGATGGCCGAGTAGGGGATCTGGAATACGTCGAATACACCCATGGCGATGTGGTCGGGCAGGTGCGGGAGCGTTCCCGACATGCCCAGGAAACGGATCTTGCCCTCGTCACGGAGCCCTTCGAGCGTCTCGATCGTGCCGTCGGTCTCCATCTGAGAGCGGCTCGGCGACATGTGGACCTGCAGGAGATCGAGGCGGTCGGTCTTGAGCCTGTGCAGGCTCTGTTCGAGGCCCGCCCGGATGTTGGCCGCGCTGTAATCATGCTGAAAAGGCGGCCTCGCGTCGGCGGGCGGATCGTCGCGCGGGCATCCGCATTTCGACGCGAGGAAGTACTCGTCTCGGCGATGGGCGAGGTACCGGCCGATAAGTTCCTCGCTGTGTCCGTAGTCGACCGAGGTGTCGATCAGGTTGATTCCCACGTCGAGGACCGTGTTGAGGAGCTCTTGGGCTTCCTCGTCTGAGATCGCCGGTCCCCGCGGCTCGCCGCGCAGCTCCATCGCCCCGTACCCGAGCACGGTCACGTCGGCTTGGGTACGCCCGAGGGTGCGAGTTTCGATCGTCATGACCGAGACGTTAGTGAGCTTCGGAGGCGACGTCGGGTCCGGCGAGGTCACGAGCAAGCTTGCGGCCCACGCCTTCCGGCGGTGTCAGGTTCGTCGAGTCCCGTGCCCGAGCCGCTCGGCCCGGTCCTCGACCACGCCAAGCGCCTCATGGGGATCTCTACGAGAAACGCATGCGACGGTCAGACAAAGGCCGCGAAGTCCGAGAGGGCGGTCCCCGCGAGGCGGTAGCGCGTCCACTCGTCGGTCGCGACGGCTCCTATGGACCGGTAGAAGGCGATAGCCGGCTCGTTCCAGTCGAGGACGGACCACTCCAGTCGAGGACAGCCCCCGTCGAGCGCGAGACGCGCCAACGATGCGAGCAAGGCTTTTCCCATACCGAGTCCGCGGTAAGCGGGCCGGACGTAGAGGTCCTCCAGATAGATGCCGGGCCTCCCCGTCCAGGTGGAGAAACTCCTGTAGTACAAGGCCATGCCGATGACGCGGTCGTCGAGCGTCGCGACACGCGCGAACGCGCTCGGTTCCGCGCCGAACAGCGCGTGCTCGAGCATCACGTCGTCGATCTCGACCTCGTTGCGTGCCCGCTCGTAATCCGCGAGCTCACAGATCATCTCAACAAGGACGGGGATGTCGTCGCGAGTCGCTTCACGTATCACCTGCCCGACGGTACCGGAGACCAATGGGAGAGTCACCTTCGGCCGCACCGTTCAGACGTCCTCTTCAACGGCAGATCACCTGCCCACCGGTGATGAGCTGGATCACTCCACGGCTTTTGGGGTGGCTCCCCAAGAGGCCCACGTGCAGCGGCTCACTCCGCTCGCAGCACGAGAGCTGTAGCAGTTCGCGCGGCGCTGCGGCCAGGCAGTGCCGCCACGACGTTGGCAAAGACGAGGGCACCGAGCCCGACAAGCAGCACTGACACGGCGGGCACCGTCGGATCAGGCACGGCATTGAGACTGTTGGCGAACAGTGTCCAGAGCTGACGTCCGATGACGACACCGATCGGGATCCCCACTACCGCACCGATGACCGCCGTGACGGTCGCCTGCCACGCGACTGCGGCGGAAAGCTGTCGGCGGGTGAAGCCGAGAGCCTTCAAGAGCGCCAAGTCCCGCCGGCGTCGGCGCACCGAGGCGGCAAGTGTCAGCCCGAGAGCGACCAGGGCGCCTGCGGCGAGACCGACAGCGAGGATGACCGGAGTCGAGCCGATACTGCGGTAGTTCACGATCTGTGCCGGATGCTGCACACCGAGGACGGCGACGTCGTCGCCCTGTGCGTGGGGGTCAGCGGCGAACACCTTGTCCGCCTCGTTGGCGATGCCTTGCATGGCGGCTCGCCCGGCGGCATGGCTGACACCGTGGCGGATCCGCACGAAGACCAACTCGGGGCCGTTGAGGTTCGGGTCCCGGCTCCCAACGGCTTGTTGGAACGCCGGTGGGAGGATCCTTTCCGACAGGAGAGCGCCGGTGCCCATGGAGGTGTGGTCCGCGACCAGGCTCTCATAGCCCACGGCCGGGAACGTCGCTGTGCCGACGATCACCAAACGTGTGGGCGGCACGTACAGCGGCGCCGCTGCGGCGTTCCCGTAGCTCACGAACACCGCCTGGCCGACGCGCTTGTGGAGCACGGCGAGGGTGGCCGCGCCCATGACGATCTGGTCGTTGGCCTCGAGATCGTGCCCCGACAGGATCGGCGGGGAGACGACCTCGCCGAGTGAGCGTGCGAAGAGGACCGGCACGGACTGGCCGTCGATCTCGACGTTGTTGTAGTCGAAACCGCTCCATGAGGCGACGTCGGTGTCGTGGCTGAGGAGTCTCAGCGTTTGAGGAGGCACGTCGTTAGTCGGGTCGAGGGCGTAGCTCCAGTTCCACCCGTACAGCGCCGGATGGGAGACAAGAGTCTTGAGGCTGCTGGCAAATGAGAGTGCCGCCACGACGATGACGACCGCGAGCACGGTGCCGGCCAACGCCGAGCGCACCGGCACCGCGGTGCGCCCCTGTCCTGTCTCGAGAGCGAAACGTATCCCGACCACGCCAGCCACCGGCATCCCCGCAGACTCGGCGCCACGGGCGATGCTCGAACTCCGAGACGCGCCCAGTCGGTCCCTCCTCGCCCGACGCCCGGAGAACGACAGCGCGACCGTTGCAGTGCCGAGCACGCCAATGAGCACGGCCAAACCGATACCGAGCACCGTCCAGTCGAAGGCCACACCTCGACCGGGGTAAAAGGGACGCACCGGTCCCAAGGGAGCCAGTGGAGACAGTCCCACAGCCACGCCGAGGGCCACGAGCGAGCCCATGACCACGCCACCGACGATGCCGATCAGCCCGTCACTGGCTGTGGCGGAGGGACTGGCTCCGAGGGCGCGCATCACGCGGCGGTCGTAGTCCGTCCAACGCAGCTGACGAGAGATGGCCTGAATCCCGAGCACCAAGCAGACCAATGCGGCGATCGCCCCGAACCCCGCCAGAGCGACCGACTCCGGTTTGATAGCGAGCTCCACCTCGCTCACGATCCGTGAGGTGAGGTGGAACTCGGCGGTCGCGTCCCGCGGGAGCAGGCGGACGATCGCCTGCTCGACGGAGGCGACGTTGCCGTGGTCTAGCTGCAGGTCATAGGCCTCCGGCTCTGCCACCTGCGGCGACACGGCCACGATCTTTCGCACGAGCGCCGGGGTCACGAGCACAAAGCCGTAGGCACGGTCCACGTCGTCTTGGACCACGGCGTTGTTGAAGACGACGATGCCCACCAACCTGAGCTGGAACCGCAGACGCGGCGCGACGCTCGCGGTGCCGAAGCCCGCCATTTCCGACTGCGCGTCGGTGTAGAAGCCAATGGGCACGACCTGGCCCAGGTGCACACCGAGCAGGCTTGCCGCGCTGGCGGTCATGACGATCTGGTCAACCTCGTCCGGGTCCGCCATCCGACCCTGCACTACCGCCGGCCGGTCCTGATCGACGAACACGCCGTCGGGACTGGCCAAGACCAAGACTTGAGCCAACGCGCTGAGACGAGGGGCACCATTCTTGGCGAGGGGCACGAGTTGGGGCACGAAAACGGTCCTGACCCGTTTCACGTCTGCCAGGTGAGCGAGTCTCGCCGTCAAGGGTGCAACCGCTTGACCGCTGCTCGGCGCGAACACCGACACGGTCAGATCGGACGGATTGGTGCTCGCGAGGAAGGTGGGATACGAGGACTGGGTACGTCTCGCGCCGGCGATCGACGCCATGGCGATCCCGCCGAGCAACCCGACCAGCAGCACCACGCTCATGTAGCCGGCCCAGCGGCGACCGAGTGTTGCCCGGAACCGGTACCAAGCGACGTGAAGAACCGGGTTCATCTGAGCTAGCGGTCGCGAAGACCCACGGGTCGTGGTGTGATCCCCAAAGCTTGGACGCGCGAGGGTCGGTGCTCAAGGTGGCTGCCCGCACTCGGCTGACTAGTAGTACCACTACCTCGCAAAGCCATATCCGT
>Ga0181520_10001963_pt1 | contig 40182 bp, 29 predicted proteins | sample PEATcosm2014_Bin_29_FD_132451 | JGI IMG/M metagenome (GOLD analysis project Ga0181520, IMG submission 132451) | Peatland microbial communities from MTU Mesocosm Facility, Houghton, MI, USA - PEATcosm2014_Bin02_30_metaG | ecosystem: Environmental > Terrestrial > Soil > Wetlands > Peat | place... | reverse complement strand
GATATAATAAAATTCTTAAAAATTGACCATAAAAAAGTAAAAGTAATCTCGGCTCCTCCACCGATTAGTTTTAGTAACTTTAAAGTGTCTGAGGAAAAAGAGAAAATTGTTAAGGAAAAATATAATCTTCCTGATGAATATTTATATTATCCCGCATCTTTTTGGCCTCATAAAAATCATATAAGATTAATTAAAGCTTTTAAGATAGTCTCTAATCTGCACCCGAAATTGTTCCTGGTATTAAGCGGCGCAAAGCATAAAAACTTTCTCAATGTTTTGAATACTATTACTAATTTGAAATTGCAGGATAGAGTTTTTTATACTGGATATGTTGATTATGATGATTTACCATATTTTTATAAATTATCTAAAATGCTTGTAATGCCGAGTTTATTTGAAAGTATAAGTATACCAGTCTATGAGGCTTTTGCATTAGGAATCCCGGTATGTTGTTCAAATGTGGTGGCACTGCCTGAACAAGTAGGCGTTTCGGGCTTGTTATTTGATCCGAATAATGAGGATGATATAGCTGATAAAATAATAACATTAATAAATGATGAGAGTCTTCGAATAAAAATAGTTAACAGCGGTTTTAACAAGATAAAGGAGTATTCTCATATTAATTATAATGAAAAATTAGTTAATTTAATTAATTCCATTTTATAAAACTGTTTATCCCGGAAAATTATTATTTGTTTTTAGGCGATTTGGTGTTAGTTAAAAAGGATCGAGCAGCTTTTGACACAATAATGGCAGTATATTATTTTTTAATAAATTAAATTTTGTTCAGTATTTCAGCAAGCGTTTTAGCAATATTCTCCCTATTAAAAGTTTTTATTTTTGAGTAATCAGTTTTTATTTTATCGGCTGTGTTAAAAAAGTCCTTCACATCTTGGTTATAGCAGAACATTTCCCCCGAATTTGTTTTTTCAAGTATGCTTTTAACCTCCCGGTTATTATTTCCAAAGGCAATTATCGGTTTACCGATACGAAGATATTCGAACAATTTTCCGGGGACATGCCTTGGCTCCGTTGAACATACTAACAGATAAGATGCTCTACTTAATTCTTTCAACATTTCACTATAAGGTAAAAAACCCATGTACTCTGTATATGTATTTAATCCATTATTCTCAATTGTTTGCCTTATACCCGGGCTTACAGTCCCGATAAATTTAATTTTTAATTTCCGCCCGTTATCAATTTCGGATTTTACCTGTTTCCAAAACTCAGGTGTATTTTGAAAATCAAAAATATTGCCGGCATGTACAATAGTTTCTTCATCGCCTTGAATTTCGGAGTTAATGTTATTAAAATCCTCTTCATCATAACCCCAATATAAAACATTGGATTTATTATCTAAAAAGGGATATTTCCTGATATAATCATCCTGCATTGATTGTGTAACAAATACCGCTGAGTTTGAATTTTGCAGGACTCTTTTCTCAAGATAATTATCAAGCAACAAGGTAGGTTTGCTTCGTTTAAATTCTTTATAATATATTATATCGACCCAGGGATCAATAAAAACAGGAATGTGTGGTATTTTAAACTTTTTACTTAGTTTCATCCCGACTAAGTGAGTAGAGTGCGGTGGGCCGATAGTAATTATTGCATCAATATTTTTTTTATCTAAATAGGCAGAACCTATTTTAACCGCCGAGAAATACCAACCGATTCTTGCATCAGGAACAAACAAATTCATCCTTACCCAAATGGATATTAGATGTGTTATGCCCTTGTTTACAGTTGAAATTGTTTCCGATGCAACGAGCTGTTCATCATTTTGTCTACCGGTAAATTTTTTGTATAAATTAAACGGTTCAAAGGATTTTGCTTTTAGGACTTCAAGGTTCTTATCGATCTCATTTAACAGGCTTTCATCTTTGCTTGAAAAAGTATCCTGTTCAACAGTTAAAACAGAAGGCTGCCAGCCGAATTCCGGCAGATACTTTATCATTTTAAGTGGCCAATGAAGAGATGCCTTTACGGAAGGAGGCCAGAAATACGATATGAATAAAACTTTTTTCATTAAATGAAATTAGCTTTGTAAAGACCAAAGAATATTTTGTTAATGTTTATAATTTCATTCTTACAATGTTCTAGCAGATTTTTCAATTTCAATTTATCCTGCAATTTCCAGACTAACCAGATCTTAATATGCTATGCTCTTCATCTTACCATTTTTGAAGCACATAATTCCGTTTGGCACTTTAAAAGTAACTAAGATCAAATATATTCTAATTAAATTTAAATATATTATGAGGCAAATAGAAATCCAGATTAGAATTATTTTCTTGTTATCCATAAAATTTTAGTTAAGAGCGGAAAGGAATTATGTTAATCGATATAGCCGTTGCAAACCCACCATTTAAAGTTTTTCAACCCCGTGCTGCCGAAGAGTTAAAAGAAAGAATGGCATGCGGAGCAGCAGTGGGAAGAATGATTGATATTGCTGCAGTTCATTCAGGCATTGATTCCCGGTTTATTTCTATACCGGATGTTGGAGAAAATCCCAATGAAAAATTTTACTCGAAAGAGGGTGTTTATTTTAAACCGGATACTAAGGCTAGGATGGCTGAATATGAAAAATGGTCAAAGTTTGTTTCAAAAAATGCTGTTGAAAAATTATTTAAGGAAAACGACTTTGACAGTTCAAAAATTAATCGCCTTATCACAATTTCATGCACAGGGTTTTTCGCCCCAGGGCTAGATTATTATTTAATTAATGAATTTGATATTTCAAGGGATGTTAAGCGTATAAATATAGGTTTTATGGGCTGTGCGGCTTCGATTATTGGATTCAATACAGTATTTGATGAAATAGCCGCCTCAACTGCAAATGAGATAAATACATTACTTGTCTCAGTTGAATTATGCAGCTTGCACCTTCAAACAGAACCTACTCGCGATAATATTCTTGCAAATATGATCTTTGCAGATGGCTGCGGTGCCGCTTTGTTTTCAAATTCTTATCAGCTTAGCCCGAAGGCAAAAATGAAGATAATTTTTACGGATTCAAGATTATTTAAAAATTCTGCTGAGTATATGGGATGGAAGGTGGGGAATAACGGATTTGAAATGATGCTTTCATCAAACCTGCCTAAAATTATTTCCGACGAAGCTGTTCCAGCTATCGAACAAGTTCTATATTCTCATGGACTGAATTTAAAATCCATTAATCATTGGGCGCTTCACCCCGGCGGCAGGGCAATTTTAGACGCATTACAATCAGGGCTCGGATTATCGGATGAAATGACTCTTCCTTCACGACATGTATTAAAGAATTATGGTAATATGTCTTCGGCATCTATTCTTTTTGTTTTAAAAGAAATATTGAATACTAAAAATATTAATAAAGATGATCTTTGCTGTACGGTTGCATTTGGACCGGGACTTACAATGGAAATTGCTGTATTCAAAAGTATTTAACTTTTCGTTTGATGTTTAGCTTTGGAAAATTTCAAAACACAAATATGAAAAGAGATTTCAGTCCCGAAATAATGGATGACTTTACCATTAAAGATGAAAGAATAGATGAAGCACTAAAGGAATTATGTATCATTAATTATTTCCTTGGAGGTAATTCAACTTCAAAAGCGGGTATCAAAAAAGTATTAAAAATTATCCCCAAAAATCTTGATTTAAAAATTTTTGACGCAGGATCTGGCGCTTCCGATGTATTACTTTCCCTGAAAAAAGTATTTATAAATTTAAAAATATTCAGTATGGATATTAATATAAAAGCTTGCAGCTTTATAAGAATAAATTCTTCTTGTAACAACGTTATCTGCGGCAACATTTTAGAACTTCCGTTTAAAAAAGACAGCTTTGATATAACTCATGCGTCATTGTTTCTTCATCATTTTTCCGAAGAAAAGATTAAAGATATCTTAAATAACTTAATTAATTCAGCTAAATATGCTGTTGTAATTAATGATTTACGGCGCTCAATTATAGCATACTGGGGAATAAAGATATTGACTATACTTTTTTCAAATAGTAAAATGGTTAAAAATGACGGACCTCTTTCCGTGAAGCGTGCGTTTGTCAAAAAAGAATTATTCAAAATCCTCAAAGAATTAGAAATTGAATACTTTTTGATTAAACGTAAATGGGCTTTCAGATGGCTTATTATTATTTATAAAAATAAAAACTTAGTAAACAGCTTATGAATAATTACAACCACTCTGTAATAATAATCGGCGGCGGACCTGCAGGATCAATTGCAGCCTTAAGGCTTTCTAACTTAGGATTCGATGTTTGCCTGATCGAAAAGAAAAAATTTCCGCGTGAAACTTTATGCGGGGAATTTCTTTCTAAGGAAGTGATAGAAAATCTAATTCAGCTCAATTTATACGACGACTTTATAGCCTTATATCCTAACCCAATAAATAATTTTAAACTAATAAATGCTAATGGAAAGGAAATTACGGCAAAACTTAATTTCACGGCATTTGGACTTAGACGTTCTGTTTTCGATGCTTTTTTGTTAAATACGATTAAAAGGAAAGGAATAAAGATTATTCAACCGGCGGAAGTTAAAGAAATCAGACGTGAAGGTGATTTTTTTGTGATATATATAAAATCTGAAAGTAAAGGATATAAAATTTTAACATCAAAATATGTTATTGCTGCATACGGTAAGCAAAATACCCTGGATAAGTATTTACAAAGGGATTATTTAAAATACAAATCAAATTTCAATGGCGTAAAACTCCATCTTAATTCAAACCTTTTTAAAAAATTTAATACTAATGAAATCAGGATTTATTTAGAGGATGGTATTTACTGCGGAGTAAATTCAGTTGATAATAATGATATAACAGTGTGTTTTTTAGAAAACAGGAAAAAACAAAAGGATTCTTCCCGGGAAAACTTATTAAAATTTATATCACGGACCGAAAAATTTCAAAGCATTTTTAAGCCCGGTTATGAAGAATTCATAAAATCCAATATTGTATGCGGATCGGGGAATATATTTTTCGGGAAAAGGAAAGCCGTGGAAAACGGAATTTTCATGATTGGCGATGCCGCTGGAGTAATTGCCCCGATTACAGGCGATGGCATTGGGATGGCATTCCAATCTGCCGGGATCATTTCACAAATACTATCGGATGCCCGTGCAGGCAAAATACCAGTTGATGGTATCGGAAATATTTATCAAATTAAATGGAATTCACTTTTTAAAAATCGAGTTTTTACTTCATATATTATTCAGAATTTGATATTAATGAATTTTAGCAGAAGGTTAAGCATAGAAATATTAAACAGATTCCCAAAAATTCTCCCCTATTTAATTAATAAAACAAGAGGATAAAGACATTAAATACGATTTATTCTCAATTTTAGACTTCATAAAAAGAAATTACTTCTATATATTTATTATAAAAAAATTTTGTAGATTTATCTTAAAAGAACTTATTATTTAATTATAGAACAATTATGACTGAATTTAATTTGAAAAATTTGCAAAAGTTTATAGTTGTTGGCGATAGGGTTTTGGTCCGGCCGGAAGAAGATACTTCAAAAACCGCCAGCGGGTTATATCTTCCGCCCGGAGTATCTGAGAAAGAAAAAGTCCAAAGCGGTTATATAATAAAAGCAGGCCCCGGATATCCAACCGCACCTCAAGCAGATGAAGAACCATGGAAGGAATCTAAAGAACCGGTAAAATATATTCCACTTCAGGCCAAGGAAGGGGATCTTGCAATATTTTTGCGAAAAGAAGCCTACGAAATTGAGTTTGAAAAAGAAAAATATCTAATTGTACCTCAATCGGCAATTCTTTTGCTAATCAGGAACGATGCTTTTGAGTTGTAAAATAACAAACTAATAGTATATTGTTAACTATTATCCTTCCGCAAAGCAATTTTTGCTTCTTTTTCTTAACTTTAAATAATTAATAGAATTTGAATTTTTTTAAGGATTTGTGCTATGACAGCAAATTTTGAAATGATAAAGAAAGTTTATTCGGATTATAAAGCGAAAGTTACAAAAACCAGAGAAATATTAAATCGGCCTTTAACTTACACTGAAAAAATACTTTATACGCATTTGTGGGACGTACCGAAAGCAGAATTGCAAAAGGGTAAGGATTACTCAGAACTTACTCCGGACCGGGTTGCAATGCAGGATGCCACCGCCCAGATGGCCTTACTTCAATTTACAGCTGCCGGAAGAGCAACCACGGCTGTTCCTTCAACTGTGCATTGTGATCATTTAATCCAGGCTCAGGCAGGTGCAAAAGATGATTTACTTAGAGCTTCTTCCGAAAATAAAGAGGTTTACGATTTTCTGGAAAGTATTTCCAGAAAATACGGTATAGGTTTCTGGAAACCCGGCGCTGGAATTATTCACCAGGTAGTGCTTGAAAATTATGCATTTCCCGGTGGTTTAATGATAGGTACGGATTCACATACTCCAAATGCCGGGGGCCTTGGAATGATTGCAATCGGAGTAGGCGGGGCTGATGCTGTCGATGTTATGGCTGGTTTACCATGGGAATTAAAATGGCCTAAACTTATAGGAATAAAATTAACAGGAAAACTTAACGGATGGGTTTCAGCTAAAGATGTTATTTTAAAAATTGCAGGAATTGTAACTGTAAAAGGCGGGACAGGCGCTATTGTAGAATATTTTGGCGATGGTGCGGCATCAATTTCCTGTACAGGTAAAGGTACGATTTGCAATATGGGTGCGGAAATAGGCGCTACAACTTCAGTTTTTCCTTTTGATGACAAAATGTCAGATTACTTAAAAATAACCGGCAGGGAAGATGTTGCAGCCTTAGCCGAAAAATTAGCGGACGATCTATCAGGAGATAAGGAAGTTTACTCAACCCCTGAAAAATATTACGACCAGTTAATAGAGATTAATTTAAGTCAGCTTGAACCATATATTAACGGCCCGTTCACTCCCGACAAAGCATGGCCGATTTCTAAAATGAAAGAAGCAGTTAAAGAAAACAATTATCCCGACGCGATTAAAGTTGCATTAATAGGAAGCTGCACCAACTCAAGCTATGAAGATATCGACCGCTCTGCAAGCATCGCCAGGCAGGCGATTGAGAAGGGGCTTAAAACAAAATCCCAGTTTACTATTACCCCGGGATCCGAACAAGTTAGAGCAACAATTGAACGCGATGGGCAGCTTGAAACATTAAGTGAATTTGGAGGAGTTATTTTAGCAAACGCCTGCGGCCCATGTATAGGAATGTGGAATAGAATGGATATTAAAACCGGTGAGAAAAACACAATTGTAACATCATTTAATAGAAATTTTGCAAAAAGGAACGACGGCAATCCGGAAACCTTCGCTTTTGTAGCCAGCCCCGAATTAACTACAGCCCTTGCAATTGCGGGAAGTTTATCATTTAATCCTATTACAGATGAACTTGTAAATACACAGGGAGGAAAAGTTAAATTAAACCCTCCCAAAGGCGATGAATTGCCGCAAAAAGGATTCCTGCAGGGTGAAGATGGTTTCGTTCCGCCAGCTATGGATGGCTCTAACGTACAAGTAATCGTTAACCCAAATAGTGAGAGGCTTCAATTGCTGAAACCTTTTGAACCCTGGGATGGAAAGGATTTTATTGATCTGCCCTTATTATTAAAAGCCAAAGGCAAATGTACAACGGATCATATATCAATGGCAGGATCCTGGCTAAGATACAGGGGGCATCTTGATAATATTTCCAATAACATGTTTATTGGCGCGATAAATTACTTTACAGGTGAGGCAGGAAAAACTAAAAATATATTTACCGGAAATTATAAATCTATTCCTGAAGTAGCCCGTGAATATAAGGCAAAAGGAACGGGGTGGGCGGTTGTTGGAGATGAAAACTATGGTGAAGGTTCAAGTCGGGAACATGCTGCTATGGAGCCCCGCTTTCTTGGCGGAAAAACTATTATAGTTAAAAGTTTTGCAAGAATTCATGAGACTAATTTAAAAAAGCAGGGTATGCTTCCATTGACATTTGTTACTCCGGCTGATTATGATAAAATTCAGGAAGAGGATAAATTAAGTATAATCGGTTTAACAGAACTTAAACCGGAAAAACAGTTAACACTGGTTATAACTCATAATGACGGCACAAAAGAGACAGCATTGTTAAATCACACGATGAATGAAGCACAGATTAAATGGTTTAAGGCAGGAAGTGCACTTAATTTAATTGCTCAATCTCAACTATTCTGACGTGGTGTTGATAACAATAAGTGCATGGTTCTTATTAATAAAAGAATCAATTTAGTGTATTTTATTCTTACACTTAACCCATATATTGGTAAGCTAGTATAAATTGTTATTAAAATCCAGTTCTCCCTGTATATTTAAAGGTATTAATTTACAGTTGATTTTATAAAACCTTTTTTATCAAAGCGATACTGACTATTTTTAGTTGGTTTGGCTTTTTATTTTTTATAGTACACTATTCAAATGATTTTTTTAAATCCAGCAGTATTATTTGGTCTTTTAACGGCAACCATACCGGTACTAATTCACTTTTTTAATTTAAGAAGGTTTAAAAGGATAGAATTCAGTACATTAGTTTTTTTAAAGGAACTCCAGAAAAATAAAATTCGTAAGATAAAGCTTAAACGATGGCTGCTCTTAGCGCTGCGAGTGTTTTTAATCATTTTTCTAGTTACTGCATTTGCACGCCCTACCCTGAAAGGTACTGCGATTGGAGGAACAACCTCGGCTGCAAAAACTACAGCAGTATTTATACTTGATAATACACCCAGTATGTCTATTATTGATGTTAAGGGCTCATATTTTAACCAGGCCAAAGCTGTTATAAAGCAGCTTCTTAGCCAACTTCAGGAAGGGGATGATGCAGCATTAATTTTGGTTTCCGATCAGAGTTCCGATGAAGTAAAATCAACAAGCGATCTTGCAGCATTTCAAAAACAAGTGCAAGCTGTTAAAGTTTCGGATGCTACCGGTTTGTTAAATAGCGCAATAGTAAAAGCGGCGAAAATTTTTTCCAGGTCGAACAATTTCAACAAAGAAATTTATATTTTGTCGGATTATCAGGCGGGAAGAGTATCGGAGAATGGTTCACTCTCTGATTTGAGCCAGCTTTTGAATGACAAAGTAAGGTTATATGCATTTAATTTTGAAAGCAAACAGGCATACAATATTGGAATAGATAATTTTAAGCTAAACACTCAGATTTTTGAAAAAGATAAACCGGTAAGTTTTAATGCTACGGTTACGGATTACTCAACACAGCCTGCTGACAATCTGGTTATTTCACTTTATATAGATGGGGAAAGAAGAGCTCAACAAAGTATATCGTTAAATGCAGGTGAAAGCAAATCTCTTATATTAGAATCAGTTGTTAAAGAAACCGGGTTTATTGGTGCTTATGCTGAAATTGAAGATGATGATATCCTTCAAGATAATAGAAGATTTTATTGTTTATATATTGCCAAAGATATACCTGTGGTTATTTTAACTGATGATCCGGCCGATGCAAAGCTATTAAATATTGCTTTAACTTCAACTGAAAATGAAACTGCTTTATCAATTGTTCAAAAAAATTTCAGCCAATTATCAGGGCTTGATTTGAATAATTATAGCGTAGTCATATTAATTGGACCAGAAAATCTATCCAGCGGGATTGACCGATTAAATTTTTATCTTAATAACGGTGGAAGCATTCTTCTTATGCCCGGGTCAAAATCGACATTGCAAAGCTTTCAAAATATTTCAAAAGGATTAAATATCCCGGTGCCGTTATCTGCAAAAGGTAATATTAACTCAACAAATTCAATACTGAAATTCGATAAGATAGATTTTGATCATCCAGTCTTGCAAGATCTTTTTACAAATAAAGAAAAGGAAAATATTGAATCACCGGAAGTTTATTATCATTATGAAACTAATACTCACGGAAAGGGTGAAAGTATAATATCATTAAATGATGGTTCGGCATTTATGAGTGAGTATAAAATTGGTAAAGGTAAAATCTTAGCATTTAATACAGCCCCGGTACTAAGCTGGGGTAATTTTCCAATCAAAAGCATATTTGCACCTCTTATAAATAAATCTGTTTATTATCTTGCAACAAAAGATCCGGCCCAGAGCGAATATTTTGCGGGAGGCAATGCGCTTATAGATTTAAGAAATAATTTCCTAAGCCAGATAAAAATAGAGAGGCCCGATAAAACTGATGATTATATTGATCTTCAGGATCAGGCAAATAAGAATTATTATGAATATAAAAAAACCGATATTTCAGGGAATTACAAAGTATATTCCGGCTCTGATATATTAACGGAATTTTCCGTAAATGTTGATCCCCATGAATCGGTAACAAAATACATATCTAACAGTGAATTTGAGGATTATCTTAAGAAAATTAATTTTAAAGGAAAATTTATAAAAGTCGGGAAAAATGAAAACCCTGCAAAAGTGGTCATCGAATCCCGTTTCGGCTCTGAGTTGTGGAAATACTTTTTGTTTATTGCAATCATGTTAGCTTTAATAGAAATGGGGGTTGCAAGAAATAGCAAGCGGGAACTTATTGAAGCTAAAAATTAAATCAATGTTATAGAAGATTCGAAATTAAAGAGCAGTTGGACATTGATCAAGTTTTTGATTAATTATTAAAAGATAATAATAAGAATTATAGAGAATGATAGAAATACCAAGAAAGATAATCGAACGGGCAATATTAGTAGCACTTATAACAAAAGAGTATAGCAAGGAAGCAGTTGAAGAACATTTAACCGAACTGGAAGAACTTGCAATTACAGCGGGAGCCGAAACAGTTTTAAAAGTTACACAGGATAGAGCAGCAACTGATCCTGCATTTTATATAGGTAAAGGTAAAGCAGAAGAACTAGTTTCACTTGCAAATATGAATGATGTTAACCTTATAATTTTTGACGATGATCTTACACCGGTTCAGGTAAGAAATCTTGAAAAACTTTTAGACAAAAAAATTATTGACCGCAGCGGGCTAATTCTTGATATTTTTGCATCACGTGCTAAAACAAAAGAAGCAAAAACCCAGGTTGAACTGGCGCAAAACCAATATATGCTTACCCGGCTGACAAGAGCATGGACGCATCTTTCAAAACAGTTTGGCGGCATAGGTACAAAAGGTCCCGGTGAGACACAAATTGAAACAGACCGCCGTATTATCCGGAACAGGATATCACTTCTTAAAGAAAAGCTTGAAAAAATAGAATCACAAAGAGTAACACAAAGCCTCGGGCGAAAAGACTTCATTAGGGTTTCCTTAGTTGGTTATACAAATGCAGGCAAATCAACATTATTCAACCAATTAACAAGCTCAAATGTTTTTGCCGAAGATAAATTATTTGCAACACTGGATTCAACTACACGCGCTTTTGAGATTGACAACGGGGAAAAACTATTAATGAGCGATACAGTTGGTTTTATACGTAAACTCCCACATCATCTTGTTGCTTCATTTAAAAGTACATTAAACGAAGTTCGTGATGCGGATATAATCTTGCATGTAATCGATTTCTCACATCCATATTATGAAGATCATATTATGGTAGTTGACCAGACATTAAAAGAATTGGAATGCCAGAATAAAAACATTATCCGGGTGTTTAATAAGATTGATTTGGTTAATGAAAAGGCTAAAATTCAATATGTAAGAAATAAGTATAATAAGAATGTTATTATTTCGGCACAAAGGGGAATAAATATTTCAGGATTACGGGAAAAATTAATTGAGGAAGTTGAAGAATCATTTGTTGAAGAAAAAATAAAATTGAATTTAAATGAGTCAAAGAAAGCTGCAACAATCCATTCACTAGCAAAAGTACTTTCAACAAAATATGATAATGAATCCATGCACATAACATACAGGGCACGCAAGGAAAATTCAGAAAAAATAAAAAAAATTATTTATGGCTAATAAATTATTAATAGACGGCAAATCATTAACATTAGATAAAATTGAATTTTTTCTGTATAAAAATCCGGATATAATCATTTCCAAAGAGTCTATTGTCAGGATAAAAAAATCAAGGGCATTAATAGAAAATTGGGTTAATAGTAATGAGACTATATATGGAGTTACGACCGGATTCGGGGAGTTTTCCAATGTAAGAATTTCCAAAGAAAACATCAGGCAATTACAAAAGAATTTGATTCTTAGTCATGCAGTTGGATGCGGCGAAAATCTACCTCCATTTATAGTTAAAATAATGATGCTTCTCCGCCTTAACGCATTAGCACGCGGTTATTCCGGTATAAGAATAGAAACGCTGGATCTTTTAACTAAAATGATGAAGCATAATATAATCCCGGTAGTCCCATCTCAAGGTTCTGTTGGATCAAGTGGAGATCTTGTACAATTATCACATCTGGTGCTGGCGATGATAGGAAAAGGCAGAGTACAGATAGTTAAAAATATTATGGATGATGATGCTGCAAGCAATAAAATAATTTCTTCAAAAAAAGGCCTTGAAAGGTTTAAATTTACACCTGTTACACTTGAGGCTAAAGAAGGGTTAGCACTTATAAACGGGACACAAATGATGACTTCATTTGCAGCTTTTATTTCAATTAGGGCAAAAAAAATAGCAAAACTTGCCGATATAAGTGCTTCACTTACGCATGAAGCTCTGCGTTCTACGGACAAGGCTTATGACGCAAAACTGCATCATCTCCGTCCCTTTCCCGGACAAATAACTACTGCAAAAAATATGCTGGTACTAATTAAAGGCAGCCAAATAAGAAAGTCACATCTAACTAATGATGTTCGTGTTCAGGATGCATACTCAATTAGATGCGTGCCACAAATTCACGGCGCTTCACGAGATGCAATTGACTATGTATGTTCGCGAGTTAATATTGAAATTAACTCTGTAAATGATAATCCGATTATATTCCCGGAAACAAAAGAGCATATAGAAGGAGGGAATTTTCACGGGCAATCAATGGCACTTGCAATGGACTTTATGTGTATAGCACTTTCCGAGCTTGCGAATGTTTCCGAACGCAGAGTTGAGAGAATGGTTAACGGCGCGTTAAGCGGCCTGCCGCGTTTTCTGACTAAAAACGGCGGATTAAATTCGGGATTAATGATAGTGCAGTATACCGCTGCAAGCCTTGTTTCGGAAAATAAAGTATTATCCCATCCTGCCAGTGTTGATTCGATACCAACTTCGGCAAACCAGGAAGATCATAACTCGATGGGGTCGATTGCTGCGCAAAAATGTTACAGAATTATGCAAAATTTGGAAAATGTACTTGCAATAGAATTTCTTACTTCGGCACAGGCAATAGAATTTTTAAAACCTAATAAACCCGGCAAAGGAACTTCCGCAGCATATGCAACCATTAGAGAAGTTGTAAAACCTTTGAACGGCGACCGGTTTTTGTATGAAGAAGTAAAAAAAATTGTACGACTAATTAAAAATAATACACTCCTTACATCAGTGGAGAATGTTGTAAAATTAAATTAATTTAACGTCTGCCGTTGCGGTTAAAAAGTAGAAAAATTATAGATTAACTTGGAATAAATATTTAAAATATGGAAATAATATTTCTTATAACGGGAATTTTAATCGGGGTTGGTGGCGCCTGGTTATTATTTAAATCAAAATTGCAGAGTTTAAAAGAATTTTCTCCAGATGAAATGGAGGATCTTAAAAACCAAATAAGCAATCTTTCAATAGAAAAGAGCAGGATAGATGAAAGAAATAAATATATCGATGAAAATTTTAAACAGGTAACAGCAGATTTATCATCGGAAAGAGAAAAGAATACTGCTTTAAATTCCGAATTATCCTCGTTGAAATCGAACTACAACAATTTACAGACAAAATTAGTGGAACAAAAAGTTGAAGTTGAAAAACTTCAGGAGAAATTTACAAAGGAATTTGAAAATCTTGCAAACAAAATTTTAGACGAAAAAAGCAGCAAATTTACATTACAGAATAAAGAAAACCTGGACCAGATATTAAAGCCATTGAATGATAAAATAAAAGACTTCGAAAAAAGAGTGGAAGAAACATATGATAAAGAATCAAAACAAAGATTTTCGCTGGAAAATGAAATTAAAAAATTATTCGAAGCCAATATTCAAATAACGAAAGATGCAACAAACCTTACAAATGCATTAAAAGGCCAGACCAAAACCCAGGGGAATTGGGGTGAGTTTATTCTTGAAAGTATACTTGAAAAATCAGGACTTGAAAAGGGTAGGGAATATCTTGTGCAAGCAAGTATAACTGCTGAAACAGGCAGGAGGTTTCAGCCCGACGTATTGGTTCAATTGCCTGAAAATAAAACTATAGTAATAGATTCTAAAGTCTCGCTTGTTGCTTATGAAAAATATTGTTCAGCTGATGATGATACTGAAAAAACATCAGCATTGAGAGATCATATATTATCTATTAAAAATCATATAAAAGAATTAAGTGCAAAGAATTACCAAAATCTTTATCAGATTCAAAGCCTGGACTTTGTATTAATGTTTATGCCGGTTGAGCCTGCTTTCAGTCTTGCAGTTCAATATGAACCGGGAATTTTTAATGAAGCGTTTGAAAAAAATATTGTTATTGTAAGTCCCTCTACCTTACTCGCTACATTAAGGACAATCGCAAGTATTTGGCGTCAGGAAAATCAGAATAAAAATGCGCTCGAAATAGCAAGGCAAAGCGGGGCGTTGTATGATAAATTTGTAGGATTTGTAGATGATTTAGTAAATATTGGCAATAAGATTGATGTTGCAAAAGGGAGCTATACAGATGCCATGAAAAAGCTAAATGAAGGAAGCGGTAACTTAGTTTCTCGAACTGAAAGAATAAGAAAACTGGGTGCTAAAACCACTAAATCTTTACCCAAGTCATTACTTGACAGCACAGATAATGATGAACCTGAAGAATTGTTAAGCTAAGTTTTAGATTTTATTTGCTCATTAGTATTATTTCGTCCCATTCGCCTTTTAGAACAGGCATTACAGAAAGACGGTTTCCTTTTTGAATTAACTTCATGTTTTTAAGTTTCGGATTGTCCTTAATTAACTGAAGCGTAACTGGCTTGTGAAAAATTTTAATTAATTTAATGTCAACCATAAACCATACCGGGTTTTCCGGGCTTGCCGACGGGAAATAATGTGGATTTTTCCGATCAAACTGTGTATGGTCTGGATATCCTTCTTTAGTAACTTCACATATACCGAAAATTCCCATAGGATCCGAACTACTGTAATAAAAGAAAATGCCATCGCCTTTTTTCATTTCATCTCTTAAATAATTTCTTGCCTGGTAATTTCGAACTCCATCCCAGTAAGTAGTTTTATTTTTACAATTCTTCAAATCATCAAGAGAAAAAACATCCGGTTCGGATTTCAGCAACCAATATTTTTTAACCATTTTATTATTGAAATGTTATGTGTGTTAATATTTTCTGAAGAAATATAATTCCCTTTAGTATAGTATATATTGTTCCAAATCAACTAATTGATGTGAGTTGAACAATACACTTAAATTAGGCGTCTAATTATTTGGATGATAAGTTAATAAATTGATATTCTATCCAGGCATAGATATATTAAAATTCAAAATTTATTGAATTATGAAAAGATTACTTCTAATTATAAATATAATAATAGCAACACAATATTTATTTCCGCAGAATGAATGTGCATTCCAGATTGCCCGGTTAAAATACAGTGGAGGCGGCGATTGGTATAATGGGCAGACGGAAGAGCCAAATGTTTTAGAATTTGTTAAACAAAATACCAATATAAAAGTTAAAGCGGAATATACGTGGGTGGATGTTTCTTCCGATGCAATATTTTCTTATCCATTTATATTTATGACAGGACATGGTAATATTGTATTTTCCACAGATGAAGCGGACAGGCTGCGGAAGTATTGCGAAGCAGGAGGATTTCTTTACGCTGACGATGACTATGGTATGGACAAAGCATTTAGAAGGGAAATAAAGAAAATTTTCCCCGATGAAGAATTAGTGGAGTTACCATTTAACTATCCCATGTATAATGATATGTATAATTTTGCCAACGGGGTTCCCAAAACACATTATCATAACGGAAAGCCACCGCAGGGATTCGGAATTTTTATTAATGGCCGTCTGGCGGTTTATTATACGTATGAATCAAATCCCAGCGATGGTTGGGATGATTCTGATGTTCACGCGGATCCCCCTGATAAAAGATTAGAAGCCTTAAAATTTGGAGTTAATTTAATAGTTTGGGCTTTGGCTAATTAGAACTAAGTTCATATTGAATGTAATAAAATAATTAAGTTTAAAAAGTACTAATATTTCCTGTTAGCAATTAAATGTCTTCTGAATCTACCTATTATAAAGAAATTATTGACAAACTGGAACGTTTTGTTAAGAAGGAATATGCTATTATTTCTTCCTTGGGCATCGAAATAGCAATATTAGCAGGGATCCTGGTCTTTTCTTTTTTTGTTACTCTCGAAATGGCAGCTCATTTTTCGTCAACTGTAAGAACAGTTTTATTTTTAATTTTTATCCTGCTATTTCTATATTTATTAATAATACGATTCATAATTCCATATTCAAAATATTTTAAATTATTTAGAAAAATTGATTATTTTATAACGGCAGCCAGAATCGGCCGGCAATTCCCCGAAGTTAATGATGATTTACTTAACGTAATGCAGCTTGTTACTAATGAAAAAACGAGCGCACGATATTCTGTTACATTAATTGATGCTGCTTTTTATGAAATTTATAATAAAACGAAGAACATTGATTTCTGTTCCGTTATCACATTTAAAAAAACGAAAGAGATTTTATTCTATCTTACGTGTACAATCCTAATCTGTAGTATGTTTTTTATTTTTGTTCCAGGAATCAGAGCCGCCTCTTACAGGCTGATAAATTTTAACAAGGAGTTTATCCTTCCTTCAAAGTTTATTTTTGAAATTCTTCCGGGTAATTCTGAAGTAACTAAAGGCAATAATCTATCCATTTCTGTTAAAATTCAAGGAAGCATACCTAATGAAGTATTTTTAGCGGTTAAAAACAGTGACCAGACTAATTTCGAAATGTTCCAGCTCTTTCCCGATACACTAAAAAGAAAGAATGCTGCCAAGATCTATTACAATTATGAGATACCCGCTGTAAGAAATTCATTCGAGTATTTTGCTACAGCGGAAAATATTAAGAGTGATACTTATAAAATTGATGTTATTGACAGACCGGTAATCAAAACATTTGGTTTGACGATAAATTCGCCGTCCTATTCAAAAATTCCTCCCGTTCAACAGAAAGATAACGGAAATGTAACTGCACTTGTAGGGAGCATTGTTGAAATGGAAATAACTAGTACCAAAAGTTTAAAAAATGCACATTTAGAATTCAGCGATACCAGTAAGAAAGAATTGGCTATTAATGGTTCGGCGGTAGAAGGTAAATTTGTAGTTAGAAAAGATAATAATTATAAAATAATTTTAACGGATATAAATAATAATCAAAATATTTCATCGATTAATTATTCAATAAAAACTCTGTATGATGCTTATCCATCAATTGATGTTATAGCACCTAACAAGGATATTTCACTTTCCACTGATAATCGTTTACCGTTAGATATAAAAATATCCGATGATTTTGGCTTTACAAAACTACTTCTGCATTACAGACTCTCTTCGTCAAAATATGAGCAGGCGCAGGATGATTATAAATCGATAGAAATTCCTATCAATAAAAATATAACAGATGAAGAAGTTAGTTATATCTGGAATCTATCTGTCATGAATCTTAGTTCCGATGATGTTGTCTCCTATTTTCTTGAAATTTTTGATAATGATGCGGTAAGCGGGCCTAAGTCAGCAAAATCATCGACTTATAACATACGAGTCCCGTCATTATCAGAAATTCTAAGCAACGCTGATAATACTCAGGATCAGTCTGAAAAAGAATTATTGGATGCATCTAAGGAAGCTCAGGAGTTAAAACAAAAGTTCACCGAAATTAGTCAGGAATTAAGGCAGGACAAGAAAAATATCAGCTGGCAGGAGAAACAAAAGATTGAGCAGACACTGGATGACTTCAAAAAACTGCAGGATAAAGTTAATAATGCAGGGAAGAATATTGAAAAGATGCAGAATGATTTACAGCAAAACAATCTTCTATCAAAAGAGACATTACAAAAATATATGGACCTGCAAAAGTTGTTTGATGAAATGAAAAATGATGATTTGAAAAAAGCTATGGAACAGTTTGAAAATGTTCTACAAAATATGGATAGAAAAATGACCGAACAATCGATGGAAAATATGCGGGTTAATGAAGAACAGATAAAACAATCAATAGAAAGAACAATGAATCTATTAAAACGGATCAGGGTTGAACAAAAAGTTGAAGAACTATTAAAGCGTACTGATGAAATATCGAAACAGCAAAATGATGTTCAGGATAAAACAAATAAAGTCAATTTGAATGATAAATCGAGTGAGAATCAGTTAAGTGAAAAGCAGAGTGATATAACTAAGGATCTCTCAGATTATAAGCAGCAGCTTAGTGATCTTTCTAAAAAACTTGATGAACTGAAAGATCTTCCGAAAGATCAACTTGACAAAATAAGGCAGCAATTTCAAGATCAAAATAATGAAAAATTATCTGATCAGGCATTAAATAATTTAATGCAGGATCAGGTTCAATCAGCACAACATGAACAATCGCAAATTTTGCAGAATATGGGAAATATGAGAAAGCAAATGCAGAAGTTTCAGCAATCTATATCGCAGCAAAGTCAGCTGCAGTCATTGAAGGAAATGATGAAAATAACTGATGATCTTATTACATTGTCCAAGCAACAAGAAGCACTTCAGAGGCAATCGCAAAATTCAAATCCAAATTCAATGAATTTTGATGCAAACGCGCGTCAGCAGGAGGAAATTAAGAGCAATCTTGATAAAATTATGCAACAAATGTCTTCACTTTCTCAAAAATCTTTTACCATTTCACCGGAAATGGAAAAATCTCTAGGAGATGCAAAAAATCAGATGAATGTGTCGATGGAAAACCTACAGGAAAGAAGTGGAAATCAAGCAGCAGCATACCAGGGGAAAGCGATGGAATCTTTAAACGAAACTGCCGATATGATGAAAGGCGCTATGGAACAAATGATGAAAAACGGAGAACAAGGCGGCGGTATGATGTCTTTGATGCAACAACTCCAGAAAATGGCCGGGCAGCAAATGTCTCTAAATAATATGACACAAATGCTCCAACAGGCTATGAAGGGGCAATTAAGTTTGCAGCAACAAGCTCAGTTGCAAAGACTTGCACAACAACAGGATTTGATAAGAAAATCACTTGAACAATTAAATAAAGAAGCTTTAAGATCAGGCGAATCAAAAAAAATTCCTGCGGATTTAAATGAAATTGCCAAGCAGATGTCTGAGGTTGTTAAAAACATGTCATCGGAACAAGTAGATAACGGAACGGTACAAAAACAGGAACATATTCTTTCACGTCTTCTTGAGGCACAGCATTCGATTAATCAGCGGGATTATAATGATAAAAGAGAATCGCAAAGCGGAAAAGATATGGCACGCCAGTCTCCAGCCGAGCTGAATTTTTCAATTTCATCCAGAAAAAATAAAGTAAGAGATGAGTTAAATAAAGCATTGCAAGAAGGTTATACTAAGGATTATCAAGAGTTAATAAGAAGATATTATGAAGCTTTACAAAAAGATAATAATAAAAATTAAACAGGGTCAATATGTACAAAAACCTGATTTATATCAGAGAGATTTGAAATTGCCGCCTGAACTTTTTTCCCAATATCATGTGATGTTTCCGTAGATAAATTTTTATTCACATCAATATGTATTTCAACATGAAATTTATTTCCAACATAGTGCGATTTTAATTCATTTAAACCGAGAACGCCTTCTACTTTTAAAGCAACATTAGCTATTTCAAGAATTAAACTTTCATCGGCGGATCTTCCCATAAGGTAATCAATATTTTCTTTTGCCATCAGATATGCCGAGCGGAAAATAAATAATGCAATTGAAATTCCCGCGATTCCATCGAGATATCTAAATCCTAACTGGACACCAACTATCCCTACGAGGGATAAAGTAGAAGTTAATATATCGTTCCTGCTGTCTATTGCTGTCGCTTTAATTGCTGGGCTTTTAAATGCTTTTCCAACTTTAGTCTGGTAACGATTTAAAAATATTTTAGTAATAACAGTGGCTATAAGAATTACATAAACTGCCGGAATAACATTTAAGCGAGAAGGTGTTATAATCCTTTTTACAGATTCTTCAATTAAATTTATGCTAAGTAAAGCCGTAAATAATGCAACAAGGAAAACCGAAAGGGGCTGAGCGGCATTATGACCAAACTGATGATCGCGGTCAGGCTTTAGAAGTGATATTCTAACACTGTACATAATTGCACCTGAAGAGATCATATCAGTTAGAGAATTCAGAGTATCTGATATAACTGCAATTGAGTTGGAAATTATACCGGCTGCTGCTTTTATAATAAAAAGAAATATATTAGCAGCAAGTGTTAGATAAGCAGCTTTTTTTAATTCTTTTGCCATTGATAAATATTTATGATTCTTACAGAAAAGATAATGATTTTTATTAAATCCTCTAAGTTTTATATTTTTTCCCAAATTTTTCTTCAATATGTCTCTTTTAGGGATTATTATAAATCATAATCTTGTTATATTTAAATAGTAATTTTTGTGTAAAATCTTAATAGTAAATAAATTATAGCAAAATCGCGGGAACACTGTTTAGATTCGAAAAGGTAATTGATGCATATAAGTCTAAATAAATAGTTAATTTGTAATAACTTGTAGCTGATATCAGATGGTTGAAATTTTAAGAAATACTCTGGAAATTATTGGGGAAATTAGTAACTCATGTTCCGGGTACATTTTTAAAATCAGTTCCCAAGAGGTAGAATTTTTAGCCTCGTTTGGTGAGTATGATAAAATACCTAACATTATAACTGAATTTATTAAACAAACCCAAAACTCTTCCGGATTTAGTGAGGCAAACATATCAAATATGGTTCCCTATAAAAAGTTAGCTGAAACCAATGGATGGAACTCATTATTTATCAGGGAATTACAATCTAAGACAATAGGCATTAATTACTATATACTTTTATTTTCAAAGAAAAAAGAAAATTACATTGAGACAAGTTCCTCACAATTTGATTCTCTACTTAATAAATTTTATAATATTATAATGGAATTTGATTCAAATATTTCAAAATCCAGTAAAGATATCAATCCGGGTAGTTCCACAGATCAGAATGCTGCCAGGATACTGGAATCTTATTTTGAGGCTTCAGAGGACTTTGTATTTATTCTCGATAAAGATGGTTATTTTAAAAGTGTAAATGAGTATGGCGCGGCATGTCTTTATTATGAAATCTCAGAAATAGAAGGGCAACATATAATTGAATTAGTAGCTTCAAAGAACAAAAAGATACTTTCGGAATCGTTTCAAAAAATTTTAGATGAAGAAAAACTTGTTACTTTTGAAGTAATTTTACTAAGTAAATTCGGCAATGAAGTAATTTTCCAGGTAAATTGTAAGCGATTAAAAGGTGAATCGGAGGAATTTAATGTAATAGGTGTCGGGAAAAATATTACCGAGCTTCGTTATTACGAGGAAAAAATCAAGGAATTAAATATGAGACTTCTTGAGGCCAATAGACTAGTTTCAATTGAAAAGCAAAGATCAAAGAGGCAGAAGACTATCTTAACTGAATTGAACAGGATGAAGAGCGAATTTGTATCAAATATTTCGCATGAACTTAGAACGCCTCTCGCTTCAATTATAGGTTTTTCGGAGACTATTTCTTCGGATCCAAATATGCCGACTGAAATGAGGAATGAATTTAATGAGATCATCCTTAATGAAGGTAAACGATTAGCAAAGCTTATTAATGAAATGCTTGATATTTCCCGGTTGGAAGGCGGGCAGATTGAGCTTTTAAAAAATGATTTTGATATTATTAAACTCTTAGATGAAGTTTTTGAAGCAAACCAAAAAGCTATCCAAGGAAAGGACTTGATATTAACAAAAGAAATTCCCTTGGAGCCGGTCATCATCAAAGGCGATAAGGAAAAGATTTTTAGAGTACTAAATAATATTTTGAACAATGCTATTAAATTTACTCCTTTCAAAGGACGTATCAATATATCCGCACTAAGTTTATATAAAGAATTTGAAATTACAATATCAGATACGGGAGCGGGAATTCCGGAGAAAGATATTCCATACATCTTTCAGAAGTTTTACCGTGTAAGTAGACCCGGACCCGAAATTTCAGGAACTGGGCTAGGCTTGGTATTTGTTAAACAAATTGTAGATTTGCATAAAGGTTTTATTAATATTCAAAGTGAAGTGAACAAAGGAACTACGGTTATCCTTAAATTGCCGAGATAATCTAAAGTTTAACAACCGGGAAGGAGTATCGTGAACAAATTAGTCTTTATCGTTGATGATGAGCAAGCAATTTCTAAATTGCTCAGTTATTGGGTAAAAGATAAATGGAAGTATGACGTTGAGATATTCTCAAATGGGGAGGATGTATTGAGAAGGTTAAATGTTAGACCTGATCTTATCTTGTTGGACATTATGCTTCCCGGAATAAATGGAATCGATGTTTTAAAAAGAATAAAACAACTAGATGAAAACCTGCCGGTTATTATGTTGTCTGCACAGGGAAGTATTGAAGTGGCTGTTGATGCCCTAAGGTTAGGTGCTTTTGATTATTTTCCCAAACCAATCGATATTCAGCACCTGGAGCCGGCCGTTAAAAATGCAATTAAAAGCTATGACCTTCAACGCGAACTTGAGAGTCTAAAGGAAAATGTTAAAAAAGAGTACAGTTTTGATAATATGATTTCAGCCGATGGAAGGATGCAGGATGTATTCAAACTTGTTACCAAGGTTTTGAATAATGAAATAACAGTTCTTGTTTATGGTGAAAGCGGTACAGGTAAAGAATTAATTGCCCGAGCGATTCATTATAATGGAAAACGAAAAGATAAACCATTTATTGTAGTTAATTGTGCCTCAATTCCCCGTGAGCTTCTTGAAAGTGAACTTTTTGGTCATGAAAAAGGTTCATTTACAGGTGCTCATCAGAGAAAACTTGGAAAATTTGAACTTGCGAACGGTGGGACTATATTTCTGGATGAAGTAGGTGAACTGGAAATGCTTCTTCAGGCGAAGCTTTTACGTGTAATCCAGGAAAGAGAATTTGAAAGAGTAGGCGGTACGGAACTTATTAAAACAGATGTAAGAATAATTTCAGCAACGAACCGCGATTTAAAACTTGCAGTAGAGAAAAAAGAATTTAGAGAAGATTTATATTATAGGCTTAACTCATTTCCTATCTCAATTCCTCCGCTTAGATTTCGAAGAGGCGATATTCTTGTACTTGCTCAGCACTTTCTTGATTCTTTTAATAAAAAATTAGGAAAAAGCGTAAAAGGATTCTCTAAAAAAGCTGTTAAGCTTATTTATGAATACAATTGGCCCGGAAATATAAGAGAAATGGAAAACATGATAGAAAGATGCTTAATTATATGTGAAAAAGATATGATTGATGTAGATGACCTTCCTTCGCAAATCCGGGTATCAGAGCCTGCTGGTGATGATAATATAAACGGTTTTCTATTCAGTGATGATACAATTATTCCGTTTGAAAAATTAAAGGAGGAGTCCATAAGACATGCTCTGAAAATTACAAACGGCAATATTGTTGAAGCTGCAAAAAAGCTGCAATTAGGAAGAGCGACTATATATCGGCTTATGGAAAAATATAATATTGAGAACCGTTCATTTGAATAAACAAAATTATTTTAAAATAATTTTTATAGAGATGTAATATGGATTTTACAAAAGAAAAACATGATGATGTTATTATTGAAGTAGTCAATTTGACGAGAGCAACTCTTAAAGAAGCTGAAGAGTTTAAACAAACCCTTGTTCAGGACATTGAAGCGGGAGCAAGAAAAATTATTGTTGACCTTAATGAATGTGAATTTATTGATTCAACTTTCTTGGGCGCTCTTGTAGTGTCATTGAAGAAAATAACTAATTTAGGGGGAGACTTAAGACTTGTTGGTTTTCAGCCGGCTGTTCATTCTATGTTTGAATTAACAAGAATGTATAGAGTTTTCGAGGCTTTTAAATCAACAGAAGAAGCGCTAAAGAGCTTTAATACATAAAGATCTAAACAATAATTCCGATTTATAATAAGTTTTAGTTCTTTTACTTATCTGTAAAAGTTTATAGTGTTTTTGAAAAACATAGAAAAGGTATTATCCTTAATACTTGTTTGTATATAACATAAAAGTTGAAATAATTTCAATAATTCTATAGTGTAATTTTTTATAGAAGAATAATACCGACTAATAATTCTAGGCAATTATTATAATATATGATAAACGATGAAAAGAAATCAGTTCTAATCATTGATGATGATATAATTATTAGAAAGCTTTTAAATCATCAATTAAAACATAATAATTATAATGTATACGAAGCTTCAGGCCCATTCCAGGCATTTAATCTATTAAATAATAATAAAATTGATCTGGTTTTATGCGATGTAACAATGGATGAGATGGACGGCTTTGATTTTTGTAAAAAAGTAAGAGAAAATGAAAATTTCCGAGCTCTGCCATTCGTATTTGTAACTGCAAAAACGAGTATGGAAGATAAGTCAAAGGCCCTTGAAGCGGGTGGAGATGATTTAATTACAAAACCATTTGATGTAAATGAGCTGATATTAAAAGTTCAGGCTTTAATAAGAAGAACCGAGATTTATAAAGTATACGGTGTTAAAAAAAGTCTTGAACAATCATTTTCTCAGAAAACTGCCAAAATACTTTTAGTGGATGATGATCATTCGCTAGCGAAATTATTTCAATATAATTTATCCAAAGCGGGATTTGAATGCGAAATTGCAACAAATGCAGAAGATGGTATAAAAATTGCCAAATCAATTCAACCGGATATAATTATATCTGATATTATGATGCCAAATATAGACGGGTTCCACTTCAGACGAATGATTTTAGCGGATAGTGTTCTTCGATCAGTTCCATTTGTTTTTCTTACATCAAAAAGTGAAGAAAAGGATATTCTTGACGGTTACGATCTTGGTATAGCCGAATATGTTTTGAAAACAGCCGGTCCCCGTGTTGTTGTCGCAAGAGTAAGTGCAATAATTAAAAGTTTGGGAAAAGAAAGGCAAAAGGTTGTAACTGAACTGCACCAGGCCGCCGATTCTATGCGTGTAACAGTAGTACCCGATACTTCACCTGAATTCCAAGGATTTGAAATAAAGCATTGGCATATCCCATTTCATGGCATTCCCGGCGGTGATTTTATTGACTATTTTCAGTTAGATGAAGATAATCTTGCGGTAGTATTGGGAGATGTTATGGGCAAAAAATGGGGGGCATGGTATTTTGCTTTTGCTTATGCCGGTTATGTAAGAAGCGCTTTGAGGGTAGCTCTTCAAACAATAAATGAGTTTTCTCCAAGCCAGATACTACAGCAAGTAAATAAATCTGTATATCAGGATGCGAAAGTATCTGAAGTTTTTGCAACTCTTTCAATACTAACTATAAATAAAAAAACAAAAGTTGCCAAATATACCGGTGCCGGTGACCTTCCTATGATCTACAAGGATAATTCGACGGGTAAAATAGATGCGATTAAATCCAAAGGATTATTGTTAGGGTTTGCAGAACATGGTAATTTTGAAGATATTACAGTAAAAATGAATAAGGGTGATTCAATTATCCTTGTTACAGATGGTATAATTGAATCAAGGGATTTACGAGGATCACAATTCGGCCTTGAAAAATTGAAAGAAGTAATTGTAAATATTAAACCAGAAAATGATTTTATTGAGGGAATTAAAAAAGAATTTGTAGATTTTACACAAAATAAATTTGAAGATGATATCAGCCTTATAACTATTTTAGCAAAATAATATAATCAAACTTCTGAACTTGTCTGAAGTTTTTCAGTTCTGTCTGCAATTTTTAGTTGCCCAATTAATTCAGACATATCACCTTCCATAATATTTGCAAGATTATAAAGAGTTAAACCAATCCTATGGTCTGTAATCCTATTTTGGGGGTAGTTATATGTCCGTATTTTATCACTTCTATCACCACTTTTTACCATAATTTTTCTTTGGGCGGAAATTTCAGCATTTTGTTCTTTAGTTTTTGCATCATATAATCTTGCGCGCACGACTTTCAAGGCCTTTTGCCGGTTTTTAAGTTGTGATCTTTCATCCTGGCATTGAACAACAATACCGGTTGGTAAGTGTGTAATACGGACGGCTGTTTCCACTTTATTTACATTTTGGCCACCTGCGCCTCCAGATCTGAATATGTCTATACGAAGGTCGTTCGGATTTATGTCTATTTGAACATCTTCGACTTCAGGTAAAACCGCAACAGAAGCGGCAGAAGTATGTACTCTTCCATTTGCTTCAGTTTCTGGAACTCTTTGAACTCTGTGAACACCACTTTCAAATTTAAGTTCGCTGAATACATTTGTACCGCTAACTGAGAAGACTGCTTCTTTTATTCCACCCCGCCCCGTATCATTAATATCAATTAACTCAATTTTAAATCCCTTTATTTCACCATACCGGCTATACATCCTGAATAAATCACCTGCAAATAATGCTGCTTCTTCACCTCCTGTACCGGCGCGTATTTCCATAATAACGTTTTTATTGTCATCAGGATCTTTGGGTAAAAGCAAAAACTTAATTTTATCTTCCAATTTTTCTTTTTGATCATCAAGTTCTTTTAAATCTGCTGCTGCTAATTCTGCCAAATCTTTATCAATTCCGGAATCAATAATTTCTTTATTACCATTAATATTATTAAGTACAACTGAATAGGATTCATACACTTCAATTATATCTTCCAGTTCACTTCTTTCACGGCTGAGGCTTACGATTTTATCACGTTCGTTCATAAACGCAGGATCAGCAAGCTGCTGATTTATTTTATCGTATTTATCCTTAATTTTCTTTAATCGTTCTAATAAGTCCATTTTTAATTTCTCTTTTACAGGATTGCAAATATAACTAACCTAGCATTTAAAATCTAAGTTATTTTAAATGAATTATTTCACATGATATTAAATATTTCTTGTTAACTTTTAATGTAATTTATATAAATAGTTTGAGAAAAAAATGAATACGCAAAGTAGTTATAAATTTAAGATAATTTTTATTATGGATGCTCGGAAGCATTTTTATAACTTTCACATTCATTTAATTTACGATGTTAAAAAAATAATATTGCAAATTAATTACATATGAAAACATTTAATATCCCCGGCTTTTATAGAAGCCCGTTCATAACCAAAATTAAAGAAGCTAGAAAGCAGAAGGATCCTAGAAAAACTGATTTTTCACCGACTTTGTTGGATTTTGGGCCCATAAGATTTTATTTAGCACGTCATTTCGGATTTTGCTACGGTGTAGAAAATGCTATTGAAATTTCTTACAGAACCGTTGAAGAAAATCCAGGGAAACGAATTTTTCTTTTAAGTGAAATGATTCATAACCCCGGCGTTAATAACGAGTTGATAAGCCGTGGAGTAAAATTTCTTATGGATGCTGCCGGAAAGCTGTTAATAAACTGGGATGAATTAAATAAAGAGGATATTATTATTATCCCAGCATTTGGTACTACAATTGAGATACAAAGCAGACTGAATAAAATAGGTATAAATCCTTACAAGTATAATACAACCTGCCCATTCGTTGAAAAAGTCTGGAACCGATCACATCAGCTTGGGGAAAATAAATATACTGTAATAGTTCATGGTAAACATTATCATGAAGAAACGAGGGCTACTTTTTCACACAGTTTGATAAACACTAATGTGGTGATTGTTAAAAATATTGAAGAAGCTAAATTCCTCTCATCCATCATCTTAAATGAAATCAATAAAAGTGAATTTTACTCTTATTTTAATGGCAAGTACTCTGACGGCTTTGACGTTAATAGAGACCTTGATCGTATAGGAGTGGTTAATCAAACTACAATGCTTGCATCCGAAACTCAAACTATTTCTGATTATTTTAAAAATACGATGTTGAAAAAGTTTGGGGAAGTAAAATTAAAAGAACATTTTGCCGATACTAAAGACACCCTTTGTTATGCAACAAATGATAATCAGGAAGCGACTTACGCATTGCTAAATGAGTATGCTGACTTTGCAATTGTTGTCGGTGGATACAACAGCAGCAATACATCACATATTGTTGAGCTATGCGAAAAGAAGTTGAAAACATTTTTTATTTCTTCTGCACAAAAAATTATTTCTAGCAGGGAAATAAACCATTTTAACTTAAATGGAAAATCTGAAATTATAACTGAAAATTATTTACCGAGAAAAAATCCTGTAGATATTATCTTAACAAGCGGGGCATCTTGTCCCGACGCAGTAGTTGATGAAGTACTCCACAAGCTGTTAACTTATTTTGAAAAGACTAAAAATATAGATGAAGTTTTAGAGGAAGTAGTAAAAGAAAATACTTAGAAAAATTTACACTATCGCAAATCCTTCTATTTCTCAGACTCTTAATTAATATTAAGACGTGTTTTTGAGAAAGCTAAACATGTAGTAATATCAAAAGGCTCATTCCACCCATCTTACAATATAATTAAATGATCAGATGTTTTATTCCATATGGAAAATTGAACCTTTGTAAAGATAAATTTCAATTCCGGTTAAAATAAAATAGTTTATATAATTTTAAAATTGCCAAAATATTTAAATTTTAAACACCGTCATAGAAAATTAAATGATGATGTCAGGAGTCTATCAAAATATTAATTGACTATTTATTCTCTTCTTCTAAATTATTTGCTGGAACATCAAAATATTTTGCTTGTAACACTTCTTTCGATTTATCGTTTTGAATCCAGGCAACAACCGCAAGATTATTATGATCCAGTTTACCCAGCCATTTTTTCCAATGAATAATGACAGTAATGGTCCAGGAAGGGTCTTTAGTAGGGTTTGTAAGATAGGCATTTAATCCATTTTCAATTTCATCCAAATTAAAATTAACTGAAACAGTTTCTCTGCCTTTATCCAATTTTAAAAATGTTCCAGCGGTTCCATTAAATAAATTCCGGACAACAAAAATATGCTTTTTTATTCCGTTCCCTCCGGAATAATCAATCGTCTTTTCGGCAAGTGCTACATGGAGAGAAGTGCCGCTGGACAGATCGGAATCTTTATCGATCTGCAAATTGACTGAGATTGAATCTTTAACCTTATTAACGAAACCATTTACTCTAATATCTGAGTGTCTGCTTAAAAATTTCTCTAAAGAGTATTTGTATTCATCAAATTTGTTTTTTGTGAATTCTTTTGAACCGCCGCCGTAAATCCTTGATGTACCCTCAATAATAGCTGTAGGTACCCCCATATGAGCGGTTTTGTCATAATATAGATATCGGCTGAAACCATTAGGATTTGTCATAGGATCAGGTGAGGGTATATGCTGGTGGTATTCAAGTATCGCAACTTCATTTCGTGTAAAATATTTTGATAGATAATCAAAAGCAAAATCCGCACTAATACTCAACTGATCATCCGCACCTGTAAATAATTCAGCAAGGATAACATTACCATTCGTGTTATTGCCTTTATAATGGCCAGGTTCGAACGATGAGTTATCATTATACTTTTGAGTTATTACCGATTCAATTTTATTTTGACTGATATTTTCATTAGCACTAAGTTTTCTAAGGGCGGATTGCAGGCTCAAGAACCGAAAAGAAATTAAACCATTGGTATAAGAATCTAATGCCTTTTGATATGCGTGAGCTTTTTCATAAGATTTACCAACGGTATACCAGAAATTCGCATCCAAAGGTTCAGCTAAACTTTCAATGGCATCAAATACGCTAAAAGCTTCTTTAACTTTACCTTCTGCAAAAAGAACCAAACCATAATTCTTTGTAATTAAAACCCTGTCTTTAATAGCAGAATTGTCATTTAGTGTATTTTTGGATTCTTGTATCCACTCATTTGACTGCTTTAAGTTAGTTCTAATTAAGGCGAGAAAAGCAGCAGCTGTTGAGTTGACTCTATATTTATCTTCCATCTTTGATTTATCAAAAAACAATTTTAGCGTTGAATCACCAATTACTTGTCTGAGTTTATCCTGATCCTTTTTAGAAAATCTTTCCTTTTCAATCCATTTGTTGAAGTTTGTGACTGCTTCATTTGTATTACCATATAATATTGATGTTGCGGCAGTTTTTATTGCCAGAAGTCTAAATCCGGCTGCTTCCTGATAAATTGCAAGATGAGATAAAAAATCAGGGTTATCTTTATCAACATTTGTGGCTTCCTTTTCAAGCGCTACTGCAGAATCAGCTCTACCAAGGTCAAACATGATAAGTGCTTTAGTATCTTGAGCCATCCCACCATACTTGAGTAAATTTGAATAAGTTATCTTTGATTCGGAAACAGCTCTATTTGCGTAAACCGCAGCCATATCCAAACCGACTTTTTTTTGTGCAAGTGAGTATGCAATCGCATCTAAAATCCCAATTTTTAATTGTCCTGGTGCGATTTGAACGGCCTGATCAGCATAATTAAGAGCAATTTTTACTTTAGAATCATTAAGGTAAAGTGAAAATAATTCTATTAATGCATTTGTCTTATTGGGATTATCAGGGTAAGTCAGTATAAAATTTTTAAAAGCAACTATCCTCTTTTGCTTTTCGGACAAGCTATTAATTCTTTGGTATGCATAGTTTCCTTGTTGTGTTATATCAGCTTTTGAGGACTGGCCACTTTCTTGTGATTGTGTGAATACACAAATAGAAAAAAATAAAAAGAAAAATTCAGTAATGATTGATATGTTTTTTACCTTTTTAAAGGTCATTTCTATCTCCAATTTTTTCTTATATAAATATTAAAATATAAATAAATAATCTAATGCCTTTTTTGAAAAATAACAAGTATATCAATAATTTTTAATTAATAGATATGATAATTACTAATTATGACATTCCTAGTATTCAAAATTTTTTGAGATATTTTGCAAATATTTTGATTGAAATACTAAAACTTCACCATTAATCAAAATATAATTTTATAATATGATTTTGAATAATATTCATTTGCATAAGGCCTGCTATATTTGTTATTCTTTATCTTATTAGGTAAATTTTATAGATAAAAATTAAAGGTCATCTTAAAGTGAGGGCAATAATTCCGGTTGCTGGGTTAGGAAGCCGATTAAAACCACATACATATTCAACTCCTAAGGTTTTAATTAATGTTGGAGGCAGGCCAATATTAGGGCATATTCTTGAAAAGCTTATTGAAGAAGAAGTTTATAATGCTACGTTTGTTATCGGCCATTTGGGAGATATGATAATTGATTATGTAAGGCTAAAGTATCCTTCGATTAAAGCAGAATTTGTTGAGCAAAATGAAATGGAAGGCCTTGGGCATGCCATTTATACCGCCATCCCTACCATTGATGAGGAAGAAATTTTCATTATACTCGGCGATACAATTTTTGATGTAAATTTAAAAGATGTTTTTAGGAAGAAAGAAACTTCACTTGGAGTTAAAGAAGTTGAGGATCCCAGAAGGTTTGGTGTTGCAGTAGTACAAGATGGATTTATAACGCAACTGATTGAAAAACCATTAGTTCCTGTCTCAAATTTCGCTCTAGTTGGTCTTTATTATATTGCAAATTCTGAAAAACTAATTAAAAGCTTAAACAGCTTAATTGAAAAAGATATTAGAACGAATGGTGAATTTCAACTTACAGATGCATTGCAGATGATGATTGCTGGCGGTGAAAAAATAAAAGCATTTCCGGTTGAAGGTTGGTATGACTGCGGTAAACCGGATACTTTACTCGCCACAAATAAATATTTACTAGATAAAAAAAGTGTGAGTAAAAAATTTGATAGTGTAATAATAAACCATCCCGTTTTTATACCGGAAGATGCAGATATTAAAAATTCTGTTATCGGCCCTTATACAACTGTAGACAGCGGATGCAAGATTGATGACTGTATTATTAAAAATACTATCATAGGTTCAAATGTTCAAGTCTCAAAAACGCTTCTTGAAAATTCAATAATTGGAAGCAATGTAATAATCAGAGGCATGATTAAGAGATTAAATTCAGGCGATTCATCCGAAATCGATTTTTTTTAATTCATTATTAAAAAGAGGATAGATTACAAATGTCATATTTCTTTACTTCCGAATCTGTATCCGAAGGACATCCAGATAAAGTTTGCGATGCGATATCCGACGGAATATTAGATGCAATTTACAAACAAGATTCCAATGCAAGAGTAGCTTGTGAAACTTTTGTTACAACCGGACTTGTGTTAGTTGGCGGTGAAATTACTACAAAGGCATATATCGAAGTGCCCGATATAGTTAGAGAAACGGTTAAAAAAATCGGATATACGAGTGCAGAGTATAAGTTTGATTCAGAATCGTGTTCGGTGCTGAATGCTATACATTCACAATCACCGGATATAGCAATGGGCGTTGATAAAGGTGGTGCAGGTGATCAAGGTTTAATGTTCGGTTATGCTTGTGATCAAACACCGGAACTTATGCCAATGCCAATTATGTATGCTCATAAGCTTGTAAAGAAATTAGCAGATATAAGAAAGAAGAACGACGGATTAATGAATTATCTGCGCCCGGATGGGAAATCTCAAGTTACTATTGAGTATGATGAGAACAACAAGCCGATTAGAGTCGATACAATTGTTATTTCTACACAGCATGATCCGGATGCAAAGCAGAAGATAATAAAAGAAGATGTTATTGAAAACATAATTAAAAAAGTTATTCCAGAAGAATATATTGATAAAAAGACAAAATATTTTGTTAATCCTACTGGCCGGTTTGAAATCGGGGGCCCCCACGGTGACAGCGGATTAACGGGCAGAAAAATAATTGTTGATACATACGGAGGCTGGGCACCACACGGCGGAGGTGCATTTTCAGGTAAAGATCCTTCTAAAGTTGATAGAAGTGCTGCATATGCGGCAAGGCATATAGCAAAAAATGTTGTTGCTGCAAAACTTGCTAAAGAATGCCTTGTTCAGGTAGCCTATGCTATCGGAGTTGCTAAACCGGTTTCAGTTTTCATTGATACTAAGGGTACAGGAGTTATTCCGGATAAAGAAATTTCCAAGCTGATTCAGCGAGAAGTTGATCTAACCCCTCGCGGCATAATAAAAAGGCTGAATTTAAGACGACCAATTTACCAAAAAACAGCTGCTTACGGGCATTTTGGCAGAAACGATAAAGACTTTAGTTGGGAACAATTAGATCTTGTCACAATTTTTAAAAATCATGCTTAATATTTTAACAATTATGTTAAATAAGGTATGATAGTTACATGTATTACAAATTATATTTTAGCTTAATTTAATATTATAAAAAAGGATTACTTTATGGGTGAAGTGCTGGTAAAAAAAAATATGACCAAGTTGGATTATAAAGTAAAAGATATTTCGCTGGCTGAATGGGGAAGAAAAGAAATAAAACTTGCTGAAGCGGAAATGCCAGGACTAATGTCGCTTCGAGAAGAATTTGGAAAGCAAAAACCATTGAAAGGGGCAAGGATTGCTGGATGCCTTCATATGACAATCCAAACTGCAGTATTGATTGAAACTCTTGCTGAACTTGGTGCAGAAGTTAGATGGTCATCATGTAATATTTTTTCAACACAAGATCATGCTGCCGCTGCAATTGCTGCTGCAGGCCTTCCAGTTTTTGCTTGGAAAGGTGAGACTCTTGAAGAATACGATTGGTGTGTAGAACAAACATTATTTTTTGGCGAAGATAAAAGACCGCTTAACATGATTCTTGACGATGGGGGTGACCTTACAAATCTTGTACTTGATAAATATCCTAAACTTGTTAATGAATTAAGAGGGATTTCTGAAGAAACTACCACCGGTGTTCACCGTTTATATGAAAGAGTTAAAAATAGTACCTTACCTGTGCCTGCTTTTAATGTGAATGATTCTGTAACCAAATCAAAATTTGATAATAAATACGGATGCCGTGAATCATTAGTGGATGCTATCAGGCGAGCTACCGATTTAATGCTTGCAGGCAAGGTTGCTGTTGTATGTGGCTACGGTGATGTAGGCAAAGGTTGTGCAGAATCTTTAGCGAATTCCAGCATGCGTGTTATCGTTACCGAAGTGGATCCTATCTGTGCATTACAAGCAGCTATGAATGGTTTTCAGGTTAAAACTTTGGAAAATGCTGTCATAGAAGCTGATATTATAGTAACGGCAACTGGGAATACCGATATCGTAAATGAAAAACATTTCAGAAATATGAAACAAAATGCTATTGTTTGTAATATCGGGCATTTTGATGATGAGATTGATATGGAATGGCTGAATAAGAATTATGGTGATACAAGAGATACAATTAAACCTCAAGTTGACAGATATACAATTGATGGTAAAGATATAATAGTTTTGGCTGAAGGTAGGCTTGTAAATCTTGGGTGTGCAACCGGCCATCCATCATTTGTAATGTCAAATTCATTTACAAACCAGGTACTGGCTCAAATAGAACTTTTTACGAATCCAGGTAAATATGAAAATAAAGTATTTGTGTTGCCTAAGTATCTTGATGAAAAAGTTGCGGTATTGCATTTGAAAAAATTAGGTGTTGAACTTGAAACCCTCACACAAAAACAGGCTGATTATATCGGTGTACCGGTTAAGGGACCTTTTAAACCTGATTATTATAGATATTAAATAATAAAAGGTCAAGCAACTGCTCGACCTTTTATTTATTTCTCAATAAATCTATTAGTGCGTCTTCAAGCTTTTCATACCTAAATTTGAATCCTGCTTCTAATAATCTTTTAGGTATGGCTCTTTGGCTTGCAATTATAGATTCGGCGGCTTTACCAACAGTTAATCTTAATGCGAACAGAGGAACCGGCAAAAATGATGGCCGGCGGATCGTATTACCAATACATTTAGCAAACTCATATTCCCTAACCGGATGTATGGAAACAGCATTAACTATGCCGTGGAGACTTGAGTTATCCAGCGCATAAATATATATTCTTATTAAATCTTTGATATGAATCCAGGGGAACCATTGTTTTCCAGTACCTAGATATCCTCCTAAATATATTTTGAACGGTATGAGCATTTTTTTTAATGCACCACCATTAGTACTTAGAGCAATACCTGTTCTAATGATAACTCTTCTAATTCCTAATAATTCAACTTTCTCAGACGCTTCTTCCCAAACTTTACATACTTCAGATAAAAAATCCTTGCCATTCGAGGATTCTTCGGTTAATATATTGTCTCCTGCGTTACCATAAAACCCTACTGCAGATGAAGAAATAAATAGTACTGGTTTTGCAGTGGTAGATTCAATGGCTCTTACAATATTCTTTGTACTTAACTCTCGGCTGGTGAGAATTGCTTTTTTATAGCTTTCTGTCCATCTTTTAGAGTTAATATTAGCACCCGCCAGATGAACTATTGAATCTTTTCCATAGATATAATTCTCCCACTCTTCAGGTTTTTGATAGTTCCAGAAAATATATTCTTTTGCCCCTTTTATTAAAAATTTGGCTTTAGACGGATTACTAGTAAATATTGATATTTCATCTCCTCTGCTTATAAGCTGTTTGCACAGTTCTTTCCCGATTAACCCGGTTGCACCGGAGATAATAATTTTCCTGCTCATAAAATGGTATCTATATTCAATTTAGCAATATTATGAAAAAAATGAGTAATTATTATTGTTGAAAGAAATTTTTATTATTAGTTTTAAGTAAATTACTTTATTGAGTTTAGTTCAGCTTAGTTTTTAAACCTAACTTAAAGAATATTCAACATTGTATTAATAAAATAATTCAGATGAATAAGATCAAGCAGAACAGTAAAAACAAAATTAAAAATTTTAAACCGGATGAAAAAAAAATAAAGAAGCTTGAAGCTCAATTAAAAAAGAGCAGCTCTGAATTACGGTTGATTAAAAAATTGAACTTAACGTTTAAAGAAATTATTGATGACTCCAATATAGGTATATGGAATTGGAAAATAAATGAAGGAAATATTGAATTTTCAAATGCATACCTTTCAATGCTGGGATATTTAAAGAGCGAAATAAATAATAAAAAGAATTTTTGGACTAATCTGATAAACCCTGACGATTTAAAAGAGGCAAAAGTTAAAATACTAGAATCATATAAGAAAAAAGAACTTGATCTTGAGGTTCAATTCAGGATGAAGACAAAATTTGAAGGTTGGAAATGGATATACAGCAAAATTATTGTATTTAAACCCTTCGCGAACAAAAATTCTTTGCATATTATAGGCACAAACACAAATATCACCATACAACTGCAATACGAAGAAGCATTAAGGGGGATTCAAAATGTAATGAAGAGGATTGTTGACACAATTCCTGATATCCTTTCTGTATATAATATGAATGAAGAACATTATACTTATATAAATGAAAGAGGGAGTCAAATATTGGGATATAATGTAGATGAATTGTTGTCAATGGATAAACAGCAGTTTCAAAGTATTATTCACCCGGATGATTTAAATATATATAAAGAAGATTTGCAAAAACTTAAGTCAGCTGCCGACGGTGAAATAAATGAATCAGTTTACCGGATTAAAAATTCTACTGGAGAGTATAAATGGCTGCATAACAGAAACACTGTTTTTACAAGAGGTAAAAAAAATAAAACAGAAAACATTCTAGGTATATCAGAAGATATTACTGAAAAGAGAATTGTAGAAGAAGCTCTGAAACTGTCGGAAAAGCAGTTTGTAAAATCCTTATTAGATGCAGTTGAATCCGAAAGAAGAAGAATTGCAAGAGAGTTGCATGGAGGTGTTATTCACTTATTGATGGTTTCAAACTTAAGGCTTGAAGTATTTTTAAAAAACAACCAATTATCAAGTCCAGAGCTTAATGAAATTAAAAAGAATATTTCTGCTGCCGGACAGGAAATCCGGTCCATAGTCAATGCTCTGCACTCATTTGTGCTTGATTCTTATGGTATCGTAGAAGCAATTTCCCAATTAGTTAGAGAATTTAATGAATTAAATATAGCACAGTTAAAATATGAAACGCACGGGCAAATAGATAAATTAGATAAGAATATTGAACTGTCTATATACAGAATTATTCAGGAAGCGCTTTTTAATATCACAAAGCACTCACAAGCTTCTGAAGCTTCAATTCAAATATTTGGAAGAAACAAAACGATATACATAACTATAGAAGATAACGGAATAGGATTCGAACCTACGGATTATCTTGCGTCACCACCCAAAAAAGCAAGTTTTGGATTAATCTATATGAAAGAAAGATCGGAATTACACTCAGGCAGCTTTTGTCTTGAATCAAAAACCGGGCATGGTACTGAAATACATATTGAGATACCATTCATTGAGAAAGTATAAAAAGTGAAAATACTCTTGGTAGACGATCATGTAATTGTAAGAGATGGAATAAAATTAGTTATTCAATCCGATCCTTCTTTAGAACTTGTAGGTGAGGCGGGAAATGGGATGGAAGCGGTCGCTAAATCCGCTGATCTTAAACCAGATGTAATAATAATGGATATTGATATGCCAGTTATGAATGGAATAGATGCAGTAAAGGAAATACGCAAAACAAACAAAGACGTGAAAATAATTATATTAACTATGTACGAGAAGGAATCGTTTCTGATTGACGGAATCTCATCCGGAATTAACGGTTATTTATATAAAATGGCGAGTATGGATGAGTTATTGCAAGCAATACATTCTGTATATTCGGGTATGGAAATATATAGCCCCAAGATTACGCAAATCTTATCCACACATTTAAACCGGAGAACCAATGATGTAAATACAGTTCATAGTCAAGAAGTATTCCTTTCGAGCAGAGAAAAAGAAATAGTAATTAAAATTGCAGGAGGAATGTCAAATAAACAAATAGCAGAAGATCTATTTTTAAGCATATTTACGGTTAAAAATCACAGAAAAAACATTATGCATAAACTTGGTTACAAAAAAGTAAATGAACTCGTCCGATATGCAATGGAAAAAGGGTTTGTTAACTAAAAGTAGTTAATAAATGTTGATTTCTTATTATGCCATCCAAATCTCTAAAAACATCAACTAATTAGTTAATCTTCAACAGGATCAATAGTATCAGTTTTCTAAACAGCCCTACCCTCTAATTCTGTTAAGTTAGTTATTTATATGAACTTACTGGAACAGTTGATCGAAGTCCCCATAAAGAAGTTAATATATAGTTTTTGATTTCATATTCTTCTTAAAACAAAATACTAGTCCTCATTTTTAATCCATTTTTTCTCTTTCAAAATCATAAAAAAATCAATATAAATAATAAAATGATGCCAAAGAGCTAATCAAAAAGGTACTAAAGAGCTATCCTCATATTTGGCCGTAACAGCGAAAATATAAGTGTAAATAAATATTTCATTAAAAAGCTGAAAACGGAATTTGAATATGAAAACAACAATAATTTTACTCGCTGTAATAATAATTAGCTCATTTAGTAATGCCCAAATTACTAAAGATAACATCAAGCAGTTATTAATTGCCCAAGGTATAGAAAATCCTGAATCTCAAGCTGAAGTACTTTATAATCAATATACTGATAGTAAGCAATTTGATATGCTTCAACTGAATAAAGCACTTGGAGAAAGCGCATTAAGTGGAGTTAGTATGGGATTATATCAATCATGTAATGCAAATTATCAAAATATAGGCTGGATGCCTAAATTTATGCAAGAATGGTATGGAACCACAATAAAAACAAACCAAGTTATGGGCAAATCTCTAACTTGGCAGAAAATTTGGCGTGAAGCGGATTATATAAGCGATAGACAGGCATATGAGGATTTGAATAAATTTTTTAGTGGTAAATGGTACTTTGCAGCAATAACTCACATGTTTATGAAAAATTTAACCGGGGCAATGGTAAGAAATGAAATGAGTTCTGGAAGATTATTATAATAATAAAAAATTAAAGAAATAATTTATCGATTTCAGCTTTTTATAATTAAAAATTAAAGCAAAGGAGCATTTAGTTCGATAATAGAATCAATAATACTCAGATTGATTAAAATGAAAGTATGTCGAAGTTTAAGAGCCAACGGTTACAATATATTTTTTCTGTTGTTAGTACTCTTTTTAACGGCATCAGTTTCTTATGCTCAGATGACTAAAGAAGAAGTTTTTACAGTTTTGTCTTTGGAAGAATATAGTGGTACAAACAATGCGAAAGAGATAGATGTTATTTATGAGAGATATTTGAACCTGGTAAGTTATAAGCCGAATGAATTATTGGAAGGACTTGGCTATAGTGCTCTCAGCGGTATTGGCCTAGGGTCAGTCGAAAGCAGCGAATATGGCTACCAAAAATCGGGCTGGCTGCCTGTATTTTTAAAAGATTGGTATAATAATTCACCCAGGGGTGATGGCGCACCTATGTACCAATTGTTTGGCTGGCAAGAAGTTTGGCGGGAAGTAGACTATGCAAGCGACCGTGCCGCATACGAATCATTGAAATTATTTTTCGGAGGGAAATGGTATTATGCAATGTTGGTACATTGGGTAATAAAAAATACCTTCGCAACAATAGTAAGAGACAAATTTAAATACGATCAGTATCTCTACAGTTTTAAATTTGATCTTTTATTTTCCCTATCGAAATAAAAAATAATGAATCCAGTTATTATTTATATTATAATTTTAAATTAAAAATTTTCCGAAATAGTTAAATTTTCAATTTCAATTATTTAAAAACTCAATTAATATAAGTTTATAGAAGATTTTACAAGTATTCCAGACAATTTTGTATATAATTGAGAGATGATTGAACTCAAAAAGAATTAAAAACGATTCAAAGAGTTCTTGACAACTTAGGGTAATTTATTTAATTTTCATATGCCACTGCCTAAGAGCGGTGGCAATTTTTTTTAAATTCGCTATTAACAATAAAAAGTAAGTAAAAATGTCTGAACCAATTTTTGTTTATTTAACAAAAGAACGATTAGTTGAATTAGAAAAAGAGCTGCAAG
>Ga0181520_10001961_pt1 | contig 40227 bp, 38 predicted proteins | sample PEATcosm2014_Bin_29_FD_132451 | JGI IMG/M metagenome (GOLD analysis project Ga0181520, IMG submission 132451) | Peatland microbial communities from MTU Mesocosm Facility, Houghton, MI, USA - PEATcosm2014_Bin02_30_metaG | ecosystem: Environmental > Terrestrial > Soil > Wetlands > Peat | place... | reverse complement strand
GTCCGTCCACTCTTTCGAGAAAACCCTTCTCTCATGCGTGTTTCTTGACGACGATGACAAAAACAAGCCCCAGCCTCCTGCTAACCAACTGAATCTATTCAGCAGTTAACCGGACAGTAGTGTCTCGGTAGGGAACCTTTCGGCAAAAAAATAGCAAAAAACACCTCTGGCTCATTAAGGAGCCAAGGGAGTTAATTTCAGGATGCTTTAGCGTATGCCTGAATCGGCGATACTTCAAGACTGCCCGTTTGCAACGCGGAAATGGCCTCAATGGCCGCTCTGGCACCCGGCATAGTCGTATAATTGGGGATTCCACGCATAAGGGCCGTGCGCCGTATGTTCAGGCTATCGGAAAGCATCTGCGCGCCCGTGGCCGTCGTATTAATCATCATCTGAACTTCGCCGTTGATAAGGGCGTCGAGAACGTGCGGCTGGCCTTCATAGACTTTATTGACGCGGCGTACCGGAACGCCCGCAGCCTGCAATGCCGCCGCCGTTCCCGCCGTCGCGACCAGATCGAAACCCAAATTGATGAGCTGCCACGCCAAAAGGATGGCCGCCGCCTTATCGCGGTCTTTAACCGAGATAAAGCATGTGCCTTTAAGCGGCAAACGTATCCCCGCGCCGATTTGCGCCTTGGCGTAGGCGCGGGCAAAGTTGTGGTCGATTCCCATGACTTCGCCGGTCGATTTCATTTCCGGCCCCAGAACCACATCGACCCCCGGGAAACGGGCAAAAGGAAATACCGGCGTTTTGACGGACATATGCGGCAAAACGTTTTGGATGATTTTGATGTCCTTAAGCTTCTCGCCCGCCATCACGCGCGCGGCGATTTTGGCGATGGGCGTTCCTATGGCTTTGGCGACAAAAGGAACCGTGCGGCTGGCGCGGGGATTAACCTCGAGAATATAGATTTCGCCGTCTTTGACCGCGAATTGAACGTTCATCAGGCCGACGACTCCGATTTCCCGCGCAAGAAGTTCCGCCTGGCACGAAAGTTCATGCACGATATCCGGCGGCAGGGAATGCGGGGGCAAAGCGCAAGAACTGTCGCCGGAATGGACGCCCGCTTCCTCGATATGCTCCATAATGCCCGCGACGAAAACATCCGTCGGGTCCGCGACGACATCGACGTCGATTTCGATGGCGTCCTGCAAATAATTATCGATGAGGATGGGATTGCCGTTGGATATATAGATCGCCTTCTGCATATACCGGCGCAAGGCTTCGACATCGTGCGTGATTTCCATCGCCCTGCCGCCAAGCACATAAGAAGGCCGCACAACGACGGGATATCCGATTTTCTCCGCCACGCGTTCCGCTTCTTTAACCGTACGGGCAAGGCCATTCATGGGTTGTTTGAGTTTAAGCTTTTTCAAAAGAATCTGAAAGCGTTCGCGGTCTTCTGCAAGATCGATGGCGTCCGGCGATGTGCCCAAAATAGGGATTTTGGCTTCTTGCAGCGCATGCGCGAGCTTGAGCGGCGTTTGTCCTCCGAACTGGACAATAGCGCCGAGCACCTGTCCCTTCGATTGTTCCTTATGGATGATTTCGATCACGTCTTCGGCGGTCAAGGGCTCAAAATAAAGGCGGTCGGACGTATCGTAGTCCGTCGAAACGGTTTCCGGATTGCAGTTGATCATGATCGTCTCAAATCCCGCTTCGCGCAGGGCCATGACCGCATGAACGCAGCAATAATCGAATTCGATGCCCTGCCCTATGCGGTTCGGACCGCCGCCCAAAATGACGACCTTCTTTCTGTCGGAAGGATCGGCTTCGCATTGCGCGGCGGTAAGCCCGTTGCCTTCGTATGTCGAATAAAGATAGGGCGTATGCGAGGCAAATTCCGCCGCGCACGTATCGATGCGCTTAAAAATCGGCACGACGCCCAAAGCGCGGCGCGCCGCAGCGACCGTTGCTTCTTTGCTTTCCGTTATCTGCGCGAGGCGCGCATCGCTGAAACCCATTTTCTTGAGATTCTGCCAGCCTTCGGCGTCTTTAGGCAAGCCCTTGGCGCGAACTTCTTTCTCAACAGCGAGGATTCCCGCGATGCGGTCGATGAACCAAATATCGAATTTGCTGATCGCCGCCACCTGATCGATCGTCATGCCGCGCCGCAGGGCTTCGGCGATGACAAGGATACGGTCGTGCGTCGGGCGCGCCAAAGCCGCGTGAATGTCTTTGACATCGGCGTGGTAAAATTGGCGCATTTCATTAAGGCCTGTCAATCCGATCTCGAGCCCGCGCAGCGCTTTTTGCAGCGACTCTTCCCAACTGCGGCCTATCGCCATCACCTCGCCGACCGATTTCATAGCCGTGCTCAGCAAAGCCTCCGCGCCCGGGAATTTTTCAAACGCGAATCTCGGAATTTTTGTGACGATATAGTCGATGGTCGGCTCGAACGAAGCGGGCGTGTCTCCCGTGATGTCGTTTTTCAACTCGTCGAGCGTATAACCGACCGCAAGTTTTGCCGCGATTTTAGCGATGGGAAATCCCGTCGCTTTGCTCGCCAACGCCGACGACCGGCTGACGCGCGGATTCATTTCGATCACGACCATGCGCCCATCTTCGGGATTGATCGCAAATTGCACGTTCGATCCGCCCGTATCGACGCCGATTTCGCGCAAGACGGCGATCGACGCATCGCGCATGATTTGATATTCCTTATCCGTCAGCGTCAGCGCGGGGGCGACTGTAATGCTGTCGCCCGTATGAATGCCCATCGGATCGACGTTTTCGATCGAACAGACGATGATGCAGTTGTCGTTTCTGTCGCGGACGACTTCCATTTCATATTCTTTCCAGCCGAGGACGGATTCTTCGACCAGAACTTCGTGAACGGGGCTTACGGCAAGGCCTCCAGCGACGATATCCGCATATTCCTCGCGGTTATAGGCGATGCCGCCTCCCGTGCCGCCGAGCGTGAAGCTGGGCCGGATGATCGCGGGCAGGCCGACTTCGGCCAATGCCGCGTCCGCTTGTTTCGCGTTTTTCACAAGGCAGCTTTTGGGACACGACAAGCCGATGCGTTGCATAGCGTCGCGGAAGAGGAGGCGGTCTTCGGCTTTTTCGATCGCCGCGCGGCTTGCGCCGATTAACCCGATACCGAGGCGCGACAGCGTTCCGTCCCTGGCCAATTCCATCGCCGTGTTCAAAGCCGTCTGCCCTCCCATCGTCGGCAAAAGAGCGTCGGGTTTTTCGCGTTCCAATATCTTAGCGAGAAATTCCGGGGTTATCGGCTCAAGGTAGGTCGCGTCGGCCATTTCAGGATCGGTCATGATCGTCGCGGGATTGGAATTGACCAGAACGACGCGGAAGCCTTCCTCGCGAAGCGCTTTGCAGGCCTGTACCCCCGAATAATCGAACTCGCAAGCCTGTCCGATGATGATGGGGCCGGCGCCGATGATGCAGATGGATTTAATGTCGGTGCGTTTGGGCATTACGCCACTCTCCGCGAGGTTTTATGGGCTTCGATCATTTCAACGAATCTTTTAAACAATGCATGGCTATCGTGCGGCCCTGGAGAGGCTTCAGGATGATACTGCACCGAAAAGGCGGGTTTATCTTTTAAGCGGATGCCTTCATTCGTGCCGTCGAACAGGCTGACGTGCGTGACTTCCGCAGAGGGCGGCAATGTTGCGGGCAAAACGTGAAAACCGTGATTCTGGCTGGTGATATCGACCTTGCCCGTTATCAAATCTTTGACAGGATGATTGGCTCCGCGGTGGCCGCGCGGCATTTTGGCCGTTTTTGCGCCTAAAGCCAATCCCAGCATTTGATGTCCCAGACATATTCCGAATAAGGGAATGCCGCGATCCAAAACAGCTTTGATAACCGGAACGGCGTAAACGCCCGTCGCTGCAGGATCGCCCGGCCCGTTCGACAAAAATACGCCGTCGGGATCAAGGGCAAAAATTTCTTCCGCAGATGTCGTGGCCGGAACGACCGTCACGCGGCAACCGGCATTGACGAGACAACGAAGAATATTGCGCTTGGCTCCGTAATCGATCGCGACGACATGATGCTTGATTCCATTGGCTTTGGCGTAGGCCGCGTGCTTTTGCGGATACCACTTCCACGCGCCCTCCTTCCACTCATAGACGTTGGGACAGGTGACATCCAAGGCCAGGTCCATGCCTTCCAATCCCGGCCATTCACGGGCCTTTGCTTTCAGTGCTTCGAGATCGAAAGCTCCCTTACGGTCATGCGCGATGACGGCATTCGGCACGCCAAGATCGCGGATTCGGATCGTCAAGGCGCGGGTATCGAGACCCGAAATACCGATGAGATTAGTGCGCTCTAACCAATCTTCCAAATGCCCCGCCGCGCGCCAGCTTGAGGGCGTCGTGATCTGTTCACGCAAAACAATGCCGCGGACGGACGGCTTTTGCGTTTCGATATCCTGCATATTGATGCCGGTATTGCCGATATGCGGGAATGTGAATGTAATGATCTGCCCCGCATAGCTGGGATCGGTGCATATTTCCTGATAGCCGGTCATCGACGTATTGAAGCACAGCTCGCCGATAGCGGAACCATCGGATCCCATCCCCCTGCCCCAAAAGACCGATCCGTCGGAAAGAACGAGAACGCCCGTGGCGCTTACGGGTTTTTTGCTTGCGCACAAAGAAGCGCACCCCTGGGAAGAAGGATTCGTCATAGTCCTCGTGTTTTTAGGAAACCGTTGCCCAAACGGATGGACACTATGCCGATTCTGATCCCGAATCGCAATCGAAAAGAGGAAAATAATAAGGGTTAATAAGGCTAAGATTCCGGAGAAGATAATCTTCCGAACCCCTTTAAAACACCCGCATCTTCTGTTTCCCTTTTATGGCAGGGAATGATAGTTTTAAAATTCCACGGTTATTTTCGGAAGTTTATGCCCCAGAAGAAATACGATATCCTTTTGCGTGAAATCCTTTTTCAAGGCTATTTCCGCGTCGACCGGTTTCATGTTCAGCACGAGCGCTTCGACGGTACGCTTAGCCCCGTTTACACGCGCGAGGTTTTTCAAAGAAGCGCTAACGTTTCCGGTGTTTTGCTGTTCGATCCTCAACATGATAAGGTCGTTTTGACGGAACAATTCCGCGTGGCTCCCGCCGCCGCAGGGATGAATCCGTGGCTGATTGAAATCGTTTCGGGCATGGTCGATTCCAATGAGACTCCCGAACAAGCGGCGAGACGCGAGGCGCTTGAGGAAGCAGGCTGCGAAGTTCGCGATCTTTTGCCTATCGCCGGTTACTTCTCGAGCCCCGGAGGCACGTCGGAATTTATCCATTTATTTGCAGGACGCATCAACGCGCCCGAAGAAGGCGGCATTTTCGGCTTAAGAAGCGAAAACGAAGATATTCGCGTCCACGTGCTTGATGCGGCGCACGCGATAAGCCTTCTTTATGCCAACGAGATTTGCGACGCACAAACCATGCTCGCTCTGCAATGGTTTGCAACGCACCATACGGATCTGCGCAGCCGTTGGCTCGTTAGCGAAGTAGGAACGCCGATCATATAGAGTTTTTCTTTGTGACCCCTTGCGTAGGCGGAAAACGAGGGCGCAAAAAGAAACCCTCTCCCGCGACGCGGGAGAGGGTTATGAGAGACAGAGCGATCAATCCATCAACTGACCGCCGTTCACGTTCATGGTTTCGCCGGTTATAAACCCTGCGTCATCAGATACGAAGAACATCACGGCCCGCGCGATCTCACTTGGTTGGCCAAGGCGACCCACGGGGATTTTTGCGACGATTGTCTTCAATATTTCTGCCGGAACGGCTTTGACCATGTCCGTTTCGGTATATCCAGGAGCAACGCAGTTGACCGTTATACCTTTAAACGCGCTCTCCTGAGCTAGCGCCTTAGTGAAGCCAAGAATGCCCGCCTTGGCTGACGCATAGTTGGTTTGGCCCATCTGTCCCGCTTTACCGTTGATGGAACTGATGTTGACGATGCGGCCAAATCCTTTTTCCCTCATTTGAGAGATGACGGCTCGAGACATATAGAACATCGAGGAAAGATCAACGTCTATGACCGCTTTCCAGCTCTCAATCGGCATTTTATGCATCATGGAGTCCTTAGTTATGCCGGCGTTATTAACAAGAATATCGATGGTCGCGCCGCCAAAACTCTTCATGACATCTTCAACGCCCTTGATGCATTGGTCGGGATCGGACACATCCCATTTGTAAATTCCTATGCCCGTTTCTTTCTCAAATTTCTGCGCGGCCTCGTCATAAACAACATAGTTTGCCGCGACATTATATCCAGATGCCTTAAGAGCCTTACATATAGCCGCACCGATTCCTCTGGTGCCGCCCGTGACTAAAGCTAACTTCGCCATTTCATCCTCCTAGAAAAAATTGAACAACATTGACCCTATTTTTGGAACACATACGTTCCGGGCGCATCGCAAACCGGCTGATACGACCCATCCGCCGTACCCATAATAGATGGCGGTTGAACACGACCGGGGGATGAATATCCCGCGACCCAGTTCTCCCACGCGCTCCACCATGACTTGCTCTGATTTAACTCAGAAGAAGCAAGCCAATGTGCCGGATTAAGATAGGCGTCCCCAGGTTTTCTCTCATGAATCCTGTAATAACGTCCTCTGTGCCCCGGCTCACTGACGATACCAGCGTTGTGGCCGCTATTAGTCAGTACAAAGGTTACAGAACCATTAACCATAAGATGAATTTTGTATGCGGACGGCCACGGAACGACATGATCTTTTTCGGTACCGACGGCAAATACAGGAACTTTTATGTTTCCTGGAGCCACTGGTTTGCCTTCTATCGTCAGGCGTCCTTCGGCAAAATCGTTGTGCAAGAACAACTTTTCCAGATACTCACTATGCATTTTGTAGGGCATGCGCGTGGCATCTGCGTTCCAGACCATAAGATCAATCATCTTGCTGCGCTGGCCAAGCAAATAATCATTGACCATCTTCGACCATAGAAGTTCATAAGAACGCAACATTTTGAAGGCGCCTGCCATTTGACCGGAATCCAGATACCCCTGCGCCCACATCATCTTTTCAAGATACTTGATTTGGCCTTCTCTTAAAAACAGTGTAATTTCACCGGCTTCCGTGAAATCTCCCTGAGCCGCAAGAAGCGTAAGCGTTTTCAAACGGTCGTCTCCGTTTCCGGCCATAGCCGCTGCGGTAATAAGGGCAAGCGTTCCGCCAAGGCAATATCCCGTCAGGTGTATTTTCGTGTTCGGCACGATGGACGAAACGGCATCAATCGCGGCCATAGCCCCAAGACGAAAATAATCATCCAATCCCATATCGCGATCCTCGGCATCGGGATTTTTCCACGATATCATGAAAACCGTATGCCCTTGCTCCAAGAGCCATTTGACGAGAGAATTTTTGGGGGACAAATCGAGGATGTAGTATTTCATGATCCACGCCGGAATAATCAAAACCGGCTCTTTGCAGACAACATCCGTCCTGGGCGAGTATTGTATAAGCTCCATAAGGCGAGTCCTCAGGACAACCTTACCGGGAGTAGCCGCCAAAGCCTTTCCTACTTCGAATCCTTCGGTTCCAACCGGCTGCTTTCCCGACGCTTTTCTTTGCATGTCTTCAAGCGCGTTTTGAAACCCTTTAACCCAATTCATCCCTCCCGTATTTATCGTTTCTTTGACGATATCGGGATTCGTCGCAGGGAAATTCATCGGCGCGGCGGCATCCAGCACCTGCCTTGCTTGGAAAGCGACAGCCCGCTCAACTTTATCATCTAACCCCGGAATGCCGCTCGTCGCTTCGTGGCACCAATCTTCGAGAAAAAGAAAATTCTCCGCGTAAAGCCTCCACGGCAACATTTTCCAATCTTCGGATTTAAAGCGTTGATCCTTGCCTTCTCCCGGTCCCGCTTCGCTCATCATTCTTTTAAAAAATTTTGCCCCGTTCACGACAGGATAAAAAGCTAATTTCAGCATCTTCCCCGGGGACGACAACAAGTGATTTCCCCATGAAAACAAATCATCCTGCAACACGGCCGGACTCATACCGTACGTCATTCTCGCCTGCTGGGATTGATAGAGCGTGTCTATGATCTCAAAGACATCGTCAGGCTTTAAGTTTTGCATTGAGAAACTCCAAAAAATTATGGTTAAGATGGACGCACGAACAACCTAACGTCAAAAAAACATTGTGATTCCATATCATATTATGGTTAACGCAGGGGTCAAGTTCTGTTTTATCGAACTCTCTACGAAAGAAGGCAAGATTAATCCTCTATTATCCTCACATGCGGTTATTGAAACCTGCGGCATCCGTGGCGCGGCGGCGGGGAGTTTTATGCGAAGCAATGAAATAGGGCTCTAATTGTTGCAATCGCCGCCTTTCCTCCGCCGTAAATTTACCGTGGGCCTGAATGGTCGCATGAATTGCAGACAGAGATTCTTGCGCGGCCGATTCTGTCGCAAAGTCGAGCAGTTCCGGAATGGCTTCCATAGCATTCTTTTCATCAAGCACGAGTATTTCTTGCTGTTGCCTGATAAGCGTCCTTAATTCAGCCTGAGACATCTTGGGAAGCGTTATGCTGGCGTTACAGAGTTGCTTCAGCATATTGAACTCGCGTTCATCAAATCCGCCGCCGCCGCGAACCACGTAAAGCATTCCCCGGATCAACGCTTCCCGCAGCCCTCCAACCGAGGCGAGCTCAAGCAAGCCTTGGATGCGCCGAAGAATATCGCGTTCACGATCAACATCGCGTTCGACGACCTTCGTATATCGTTCCGATTTCCGCAATCCGACCGCGGCCTGAAGAAATTCAGAATCATAGATTCCAAAAAATATTTTTTCCGTAAAGAAGTTGCGCATATCTTTGTAGGCATCAAATACGGCAATAATATTGCTTGATGCACTCTCTTGAAGCTTCCAGAAGAAATTATCCTGCGATACAGGCCGCCTGTTCGTTTTAACGGTCTCAGTCAAGTTTCCGACGGACGCCAAAAGAAAATTGCGATCGGAAAACATTTCATAGCGACTGCGGACGGGATGAAGCTTGCGGATAAATTCGGCGCTTTGTTCGCTTGAAAAAGCGCATACCCACGGTGAAACATAACTTTCGTATAGCCCCAGTATGTTTTCCGAAATCCTTTTGGCGGCAAGGAAACACCGGTTGTCTTCGGAGCTTTGATTGACTATTTTTTTAATGTCTTGAAGCGTCCGGGTTTCGAATTTCAGCACATGGTCGCCTGTCGCCAAGGAGGCATGTTCCGTATCTTCGGTTTTGTCATAAAACACGGCCTCATAAAGGCCCGGCGGCAATGTTTCGATCATATCGATATTTTGGATAAATTTGTCGTGTTCTTTGCTCGCAACCGAACCGGAGACAAAAATACCCAAATGGCCGATCGTTTCGTGTAGACAATAGATGATCGTTTGGCCAGCGGCGATGATTTCGTTATCGCTGCGATAAAGATCGGTAATCCAACCTAAAGCTTGTTGGGGCGATGTAATATCGTCGCCCTGAGAGCAAAAAACGAGAATGGGCGATTTGATGTTGCGCATGTCGATCCGCAGGCCATCCGACGTTCTGAGACGCGCCGTGCTGAAGCGGTTGCCCATAAACAAGGCATCGACGATGAACTGGATTTCGTTTTTATCGAGCAGAATGGGGCTGCTCCACCAACGCTCGAATTCCAGAAAGCGCGGAGCTTCGGTGTCGATTCTGGCATAAAGATTATATGCTTTTTTCCAATGGGTATTGGAGGGGTTAAGTTTTTCGAAATCATCGACAATAGCCGCGCCGTCAAACCGGCCATTGCCAAGATCGCTCGCCAAAGCCACCGTCCATGTCCCTCCGACGATCCCTCCCACGTAACGCGTGGGATTTTTTCCGCGAACGCCCGCCCAGAAAGACATAGGCGCGCCCGTCAATATCAGGACACCGACCAATTCGGTATAAACAGATCCGACCATTGCAATTTGCCAACCGGCTTGGCAATTGCCGATCAGGCAGGGTTTTTCGGCTTGCGGATAAACTTTAACGACGTGCGAAATAAAAATGGCTTCGGCTTCGCATACGTGTTCGACCGTCTGCCCGGGAACAGGATCTGCGAAGAAGCCAACAAAATAACAGGGATGCCCTGCCCTAAGCGAGCTGCCTATCTCGCTGTTCTCTTTCATGCCGCCGATTCCAGGGCCATGGCCCGCGCGCGGATCGAACACGATGAAAGGACGCTTCTTAGGGTCTGTGACAATTCCCTCGGGAGGCAAAATACGCAACAAGTAGTAATTTACCGGATGGATCAAATTGCGGCCGTCCAAAACCATTTCAAACTTAAAATCCAGAGCAGGAAGCATCTCATCCTTTTTTGGCTCCAAGCTCCAGTTGCCGTGTTGCCTCAAAACATCAAGGAAAAGAATGCTGCGTTGAACTGCATCGATCCAGTAATCAAGCGCTTGCTGGCACAAAGAGGACGGGTCTAAAGCGGAAAAAGGCAAAAACGGAATATTCGCCGCGTTTTCCTTCTTCGCGGGCGAGATGCCGCTTATCTCTTCGGATTTATTTGACATCCGCTGCCTGTGCTGAAAAAACCTCAAATCAGGAAGATTTGAAGACCGGACATGCTCGAAAGATACGAGCCGACCGCTATCCTATGACGCGGCGCGGATTGTATAGCATGCGCCGCAAGTTATGGTTAATACATTAATATGTTGTTAAGCATAAACATATTGCGTGCTGAAAAGCTAAGGATTCTCACGCGGGAAGAGCTAGCTTTCAAGCGTAGATACGGCTGTATCTGTATTGTTTAAATCATCTGGTCTTTTACTGAAAAGAATTTTGGGGCCTTGATACCCAACAGAATCCATTACTATCGCAACTATAAAAGTTGTCGCGGCTGAAAGAAATCCCAAGGCTGCCACGTCAGGCTGCTTCAAAACGAGTCCAACGACGCCAAAATAAAGCCCAACCCCCGTTACAGTCAGGATTTCCTGACGTTTCACAAAACCGCAAACCTCGCCCACTACTTCGGTAAGCTTGCTCTTAATATCTCTGCCTTTTATATTCATGATTGGCCTCGTCCAATGTTTGCTATTCTATCACACTATCGGGGAAATTTTCAGCGCATAAATACTTTCATACCGCACTTGCTGTGCTGTTTTTATTCATTTTTCGACGAAATATGGTTAATGCACGGCATCTTTAAGCTGCGGCTTGAATCTTCGCCATGACGATATCTTGCTTGGCTTGAAGCGCGTTGCGTTCAGCTTCCGAAGACGCAGCAGTTATTTTTGCAGTAAGTTCTTTGGATTGTCCCTGCAATTCGGCTTTATTCAAATCGGAAATGGGCATCGCCTCGACCGCCAGAACGGTAAACCGCGTTTGAGTGACTTCGGCAAAACCTCCCGCTACGAAAAGGCGCGAAGTCACGGAGGCATCTTCATCGGCATAAATTTGGATAATGCCGGGCTTGATTTCCGTGATCATCGGCGCATGTCCGGCCAGAACGCCGTATTCGCCCTGACCACCAGGAACGGTAACCATCCTCACCGCTTTGCTGAATAAAAGCTTTTCGGGAGAAACGAGCTCAAAGGTAAACGTTTCGGGCATTAGGCCGCTTCCTTGACAAGTTTCTGGCCTTTGGCGACAGCTTCTTCGATCGTACCGACCATATAGAAGGCCGCTTCGGGCAGATGATCGTATTCGCCGCTCACAATGCCTTTGAATCCGCGGATGGTATCCTCGATCTTCACAAACACGCCCGGGCTCCCGGTGAATACTTCGGCGACGTGGAACGGCTGCGACAGGAAGCGCTGAATTTTTCGCGCGCGCGCGACGATAAGCTTGTCTTCCTCCGACAACTCGTCCATGCCCAAAATGGCGATGATGTCTTGCAGGGATTTATAGGTTTGCAGAACTTTCTGGACGGCTCGGGCCGTTTCATAATGCTCCTGCCCCACGATGCGGGGATCGAGAATGCGGCTCGTCGAGTCGAGAGGATCGACAGCCGGATATATGCCCAGTTCGGCGATCTGGCGCGATAGAACGGTGGTCGCGTCCAAGTGCGCGAACGATGTCGCGGGCGCGGGGTCGGTCAGATCGTCGGCCGGAACGTAAATTGCCTGCACCGAGGTGATCGAGCCTTTATTGGTCGTTGTGATGCGTTCCTGCAGCGTGCCCATGTCGGTGGCGAGCGTCGGTTGATAGCCGACCGCCGACGGAATGCGTCCCAAAAGGGCCGACACTTCCGAACCTGCCTGCGTGAAACGGAAAATGTTATCGACGAAAAACAGAACGTCCTGCCCTTCCTCATCGCGGAAATATTCCGCAACCGTAAGCCCCGTCAATCCGACGCGCGCGCGCGCACCGGGAGGCTCGTTCATTTGCCCATAGATTAAAGCGACCTTGGAGCCAGGGCCGTCGGTCTTGATGACGCCCGATTCGATCATTTCATGATACAAATCGTTGCCTTCGCGGGTGCGCTCCCCTACGCCCGCAAACACGGAATATCCGCCGTGCGCTTTGGCGATGTTGTTGATGAGTTCCATAATCAGAACCGTCTTGCCGACGCCCGCGCCGCCGAACAATCCTGTCTTGCCGCCGCGCGAATAAGGCGCGAGCAGATCGACAACTTTAATGCCCGTGACGAGAATTTGCTGCTCCGTCGATTGTTCGATAAATTCCGGTGCCGGACGATGAATGGGAAGCTTCATCTTTGTCGTGACGGGGCCGCGCTCGTCGACGGGCTCGCCGATGACGTTGAGGATGCGCCCGAGCGTTTCGGGGCCGACGGGAACCATAATCGGGGCGCCTGTATCGACGACGGGAGCGCCTCTGACCAAGCCATCTGTCGAATCCATCGCGACCGTACGAACCGTGTTTTCGCCCAAATGCTGCGCGACTTCCAAAACCAGCTTTTTACCGTCGTTTTCGGTCGTAAGGGCGTTCAGGATCGACGGCAACGCGCCTTCGAATTTTACGTCGACGACGGCGCCGGTAACTTGGGTGATATGGCCTTTAACATTGGATGACATTCGCTTTTCCCTCTTTCTAGATGGCTTCTGCGCCAGAAATGATTTCTATCAGCTCTTTGGTGATATAAGCTTGACGGCTGCGGTTGTAGTTCAACGTCAGCTTATCGATCATCTCGCCTGCGTTACGCGTAGCGTTATCCATCGCGGTCATGCGCGCGCCCTGCTCGCCCGCCGCGCTTTCGAGCATCGCGCCGTAAATGGCGATCGCCAAAGCGCGGGGCAATAAGGCTTCAAGGATGCTCTTTTCGTCGGGTTCGAATTCCAGCCCGACGAGGGGCTCCATTCTGCTCCCATCCGCTTCTTTTTCGATCGCGAAAGGTATCAGTTGCTTAACGGTCACGATTTGGGAAATCACCGACTTGAAGCGGTTGTAAATAAGGTAGCAGACGTCGAATTGATCCTGATCGAACATCGACAAAATTTTGGCGTTAAGTTTGGCTGCATCTTCGAAAGTGAGCCGCGCGCGGCTGATGTCTTCGATCGAATGAACGATCTTTTTAGCATGGTCGCGGCGCAGAAGATCGCGCCCCTTGCGCCCGATGCACAAAAGGCTGACTCTTTTACCTTCGGATTCGAACTGGCGAATGCTGCGGCGGGCTTCGCGGACAACTGAACCGTTGAAGGCTCCGCACAAGCCGCGATCCGACGTCATGACGATCAAAAGGATATTTTCTTCCTTTCCCGTTCCGGCCAAAAGACGCGGCGGAGAGTCGGAATCGGATATGCTCATCGAAAGGGAAGAAAGCATCCGCGCCATGCGCGCAGCATATGGCCGCGCGGATTCCGCGTTCTCCTGCGCGCGCCGCAATTTGCTGCCCGCGACCATTTTCATAGCCGAGGTTATCTTGCGCGTTGACTTGACGCTGGAGATACGGTTTTTGAGATCCTTAAGGCTTGGCATGATTTACTATTCTTGACGCAACTGCTTTGCGCGGTCTGGACGAATGTCCGGCCAACGCACTTATGACCGCGCGCTTTTTTTGGCGGATATCGCGGCGGGGGTCAAGAGAAAAGAAGCATTCGGCTTTGGGGGGGGAAGAAGAAAGTTCAACGATTTTTCTTACCCCTGTGTAATTTTTCAAATACTATTGCGCGAATACCGACTTCTTCTTCCCTGAATGCCGTATGCTGACCCCCGAGTGCTCTTTCTCTGCTGCAATGCAACGCGCTTGCCATGAAGCGCGTCTTTGGATGGGGGCTACTTCGCCGAATCCTCCTGTCGGCGCCGTTGCGTTAGACGAACAAGGCAATATTCTGGCTGCGGCATCGCACCACCGCGTCGGAGAAGACCATGCCGAAGCGGCTTTGCTGAAACTGTGCCACGATCAAAATTTGATGCCGCGCGTGCATACGATCGTTGTCACGCTGGAGCCTTGCAACCATGCCGGGCGCACGCCGCCTTGCTGCGAGGCGCTTATTGAAGCCGGGATTCGCCGCGTGGTCGTGGGCACACGAGATCCAAATCCCGACGTTAAAGGGGGGGGCTGCGAACGGCTGCGCCAAGCCGGTATCGAGGTGATCGAGGACATTGAAAATGAGGCTTGTCGGCGCCTCATTCATGCTTTTGCCTTTTTTGTTATGACCAAAAAACCTTTCGTAACCGTCAAACGCGCTTTCGACGAGCGCGGTTCGATGATTCCTTCCGCCGGAGAAAAAACTTTCACGTCGCAAGAATCGCTTATTCTCGCGCATCGCCTCAGGAAAAAAGCTGACGCGATTGTTACGGGAAGCGGAACGATTTTGGCTGATAATCCTCTCTTTACCGTACGGCATGTGCAAGATCACGAAGATAAACGCAGGATTTTAGCTATACTCGACCGGCGGGGGCGCGTTTCGCGCAAGTATATCGACCAGGCTACGCTGCGCGGGCTTGACGCGATCGTTTATAAGGATATCGATTCGTGCTTTTCAGACTTTTCAAAATGCAAAATTCAGGATGTTTTGGTCGAATCCGGCCCTCTTTTGAGCCAATCCATGCTCGATTCGCCGCATTGGACGATGCGAGTCGACATTTACAAGGGAAAACCGGATAAAATCGATGTTTCGTTCAATAGAATGGAAAAAATTCCTTTTGATATTAACAATATAGATATCAATTCTCTTTTGCCTCTTTAGAGATTCTTTCCTAGCAATGCCGCGCCGCGCAAACCCGCCATAGCCCCGAAAGAAGCAGGAACGAATTTTGTCGTAACTTTTTTGCAAAGCGCATATTTGCCCCAGCGTTTTGGCACTTCGTCGTAAAGAGCGGGCAAAGCGTTCAGCCCGCCGCTGACAGTGATGATATCGGGATCGAAGCTGTGCAAGACGACAACCATCGCTTTGGCGACAAGCGTATAATAATGATCGAGAACATTTAAAGCGTCGGCGTTTCCTTGTTTAGCTAATATGCCGATTTGTTTGGCATCGGCGGACTTTCCTGTTTTTGTCTGATAAAGCCGCGCCAATCCTGCGCCTGCAATAAATTGTTCGATACAGCTCTTTTGCCCACAGGCGCATAAAATTTGTTCGCCATCCGATTTTTCATAAAAAGGCAATGGTATATGGCCGATTTCGCCGCACATGCCGTTGGCTCCCGCCACCACACGGCCATCGAAAATAAAACCGCCGCCAATTCCCGTTCCCATAATCAGGCCGAAAACGGCGCGATAATTTTTACCTGCGCCTTCCAAGCTTTCCGCCAATGCCGCGCAATTGGCGTCATTTTCAAGCCGAATTTCGCGATTCAAGATTCTTCGGAGATCGATGCAAAATGGCTTATCCAAAAGAGCGGGAAGATTAGGGACTCCCTTCATAAACCCCGTCGCGCGATCGGAAAAACCGCATGCGCCTACGCCTATGGAATCCGCTTTGCCGCTTTTGTTCTCAAGCTGTTTGACAATCCCGCGACAGGATTCAAGCAATGTTTCGTATGTACTTGGCGTTGGCAGAACGATTTGCGCGATTTCCGCCCCTTTTTCATCGAAGGCCGCGCCAGCGATTTTTGTGCCCCCTATATCAAGGCCTAAAGAAGCGCTCATTCTGCCTCCTTCAGACGTTTCAACACAAAAAGGCGCAAGGCGCTCGACAGATTTCCGTTCCGCTTCGCATCGACTTGCGCCACCAGTTGATTCAATGAGATACGATCCTTCAAGGATATCGTTTTCAGTTCATCCCAAAATTCGGGTTCCAACGATATGCTGGTGCTATGGCGCGCGATGCGAATGGATCGTTTCATATTCGAATTTTTCGCATATTATTTGCTCCTCGACAATAAAACGATTCTTTTCCCTTTTCTTTATGGATTTTGCGGATTGAAAAGCATAGAATGCATACGTTATCGACTCGGGGTTTTCAGCCCCGTTTTTTGGAGCCTATTAATGCTCAAAGTGAGCATAATCGGAAACAACTCTGGGAACGGAAATGGGAGTTCTTCCCCTAAAAACTGCCGAAGCTCTGCGGCGAACCGCTTCTCTTTATGAGCGCGTAAAGTCCGTCATTCCCGCGATGGAATGGGCGGCGTTCGTCGACGATATTGACGCGATCATGCGCCTGAAAAGAGAGCGCAATGCCGTCATTCTTGCCCATAATTACATGCGCCCGGAAATTTTTCACGGCGTCGCGGACTTTCAGGGAGATTCTCTGGCTTTAGCGAAAGAAGCGGCCAACGCCGATGCCGATGTCATTGTTATGGCAGGCGTGCATTTCATGGCCGAAACGGCAAAATTACTAAATCCCTCGCGTATGGTTTTGATTCCCGATCCAAAGGCCGGATGTTCTTTAGCGGAATCCATCACGGCGGAAGACGTAAGGAAGATGCGCGCGCGGTATCCAAACGTCCCTGTCGTCTCTTATGTCAACACGTCGGCAGCAGTCAAAGCAGAATCCGACATTTGCTGCACATCGGGAAATGCCAAGAAAATCGTCGAGTCTTTAGGCTCGCCTCAAGTCATCATGCTGCCCGACGAATATCTGGCGCAAAACATCTCCAAGGAAACGCAAGTCAAAATCATCACATGGAAAGGCCATTGCGAAGTGCATGAGCGCTTTTCGGCCGCCGATGTTGTCCTGTTCCGCGAGCAAAACGCAGGGGTTACCGTTCTGGCGCATCCCGAATGTCCTCCTGAAGTCGTTGCCGCTTCAGATTACTCGGGATCGACCGCAGGTATGATCGATTGGATCGGAAAACACAGGCCGACGAACGCGGTGCTTCTGACCGAATGTTCGATGAGCGACAATATCGCTGTCAATAATTTGCAAACGAGTTTCGTGCGCCCCTGCCAGCTTTGCCCGCATATGAAGCGCATCACTTTGGCGAACATACGCGCCGCTCTGGAAAATATGGAACATGAAGTGACCATTCCGGATGTTCTAGCCATACCCGCCCGCCGCGCCGTTGAGCGCATGATCGCGGTGAAATAATGAAGCCTGTTATCCTCGGCGCCGGCCTTGCGGGATTGTCTGCGGCTTTGGCTTTAGCTCCAATCCCCGTTGTCGTCGTTTCTCCGTGCGCTTTGGGAGACGGGTGCAGTAGCGCGTGGGCGCAAGGCGGCATAGCGGCAGCCGTTGGCGCCGACGATAAAGCCGATTTTCACGCGCAGGATACTCTGGCTGCGGGAAACGGATTGAATGACGATGCCATCGTTCGGCAAACGACGGATGACGGCGCTTCCGTTATCGAACGATTGACGAAGCAAGGCGTTGTCTTCGACCGCGACGCGCAGGGAAATTTGCTGCTTGGGTTGGAAGCCGCACATCGCAAACGCCGCATCGTTCACGCAAAAGACGCGACCGGACTGGCTGTGATGCAGGCTCTTATCAAGGCCGCGCGCGAAGCGCCTTCGATAGAAATTATCGAAAACGCGCGCGTGACGGATTTGATCGTTGAAAATGGCGCAATAGCCGGGGTCGTTTTGCGCCAGTTTAGAGAAGATACAATACGGCAAACCCGTTGCGTCGTTCTGGCTACCGGCGGCGCAGCGGCTTTGTGGCGCGACACCACTAATCCGCATGAGAATTGGGGGAGCGGATTGGCTTTGGCGGCGCGCGCAGGCGCGCTTTTAGGCGATCTGGAATTCATGCAATTTCATCCGACCGCCATCGACATAGGCCGCGATCCTATGCCCTTGGCCAGCGAGGCTCTGCGGGGCGAAGGCGCTGTTCTTATCAATGAAACGGGAGAGACTTTTACCGATGTTTTGCAACGGCGCGACGTCGTCGCCCGCGCGATTTGGGATCAAATCATAAAAGGGCACAGCGTTTATCTGGACGCGCGGAAAGCTTTAGGAAATTCTTTCAAAGAACGATTTCCGACGATTTATGCACTATGCATTTCGGCGCGCATCGATCCCGTCACAATGCCCATTCCCGTACGTCCCGCCGCGCATTACCACATGGGCGGCGTTCTGACCGATGCAAAGGGGCGCACAAATATTTCCGGATTGTGGGCTTGCGGCGAAGTCGCTTGCACGGGGCTTCACGGCGCGAACAGGCTGGCGAGCAATTCCTTGCTTGAAGCGGCGAGTTTTGGATGGAGGGCTGGAGAAGATGTAAAAAATTCGCCGCTTCTGCAAACCCGGCAAAAACAAATAACCTCTTTTGCAGAAACGACGAAAATAGAAGCGAGGGCAGCAAAAGAAGATGCGGAAAAAATCCGCGCCGTTCTGTCCGACGATGCCGGAGTTATCCGCGACCGCGCCGGATTAGAACGCGCGATTGGACTGTTGTCGCCTTTGGCGAAAAAATCGGATATGGCTTTAGCCGGTTTGATGATCGCAACCTGCGCCTTGAGGCGCGAGGAAAGCCGGGGCGCACATTTCCGCAGCGATTTTCCGCAGACCGCTTCCGTCGGGCAACGCTCCCGTTTCAAAATTTCCGATTTGGAGGATTTCAAATGACGCTGGCTTCCCTGCCCGACATTCTTCTACTTCCTCTCGTCGAAACCGCCTTGCGCGAGGATTTGGGCCGCGCCGGAGACATTACGACCGACGCAATTATTCCCGCAGATTCGAAAATCTGCGCTGCTTTGAATGCGCGCCAGACAGGCATCGTCGCCGGATTGGGTCTAGCGCGATTGGCCTTCCAGGCTCTCGATCCCAATGTCTTTTTTACGGTTCTAAAAAACGACGGCGATAACGTAAACAAGGGGGATTGTTTGGCGAAAATAGAAGGCTTGGCAAGAAGCCTTCTTTCGGCCGAACGCGTAGCGCTCAATTTCTTATGCCATCTCAGCGGAATTGCGAGCGAAACCCATAAATTGGTCGAGGCCGCGAAGCCGCATAAAGCGCGTATTTGCTGTACGCGGAAAACGAATCCGGGGCTGCGTGTTGTCGAAAAATACGCCGTTCGCGCAGGCGGCGGAAGCAATCATCGCTTCGGCCTCGATGACGCCATTTTAATTAAAGACAATCATATCGCCGTGGCTGGGGGCATTCGTCCTGCTCTTGAACGCGCGAGCAAAGCCGCAGGACATCTTGTTAAAATCGAACTTGAGGTGGATACGATTCAACAATTGGACGAGGCGATTGATTTATTTCCTGATTTTCCTATCAATTCCGTTTTGCTGGATAATATGCCTGTACCGATGTTGAAACAGGCGGTTGAGAAAGTCGCGGGAAGATTTGCCTTGGAGGCTTCGGGCGGCGTCACGCTTCAAAACGTCGCCGCGATTGCCGCAACAGGGGTTGACGTTATTTCAGTTGGTTGGATCACGCACAGCGCGCCGATTCTCGATATCGGATTGGATGCGGAATAAAAGGCCGAAAGCTTTTATAAATCTAGCGGTTTTCCTGATGTGATTACATCTTCAGGGTTGTGTCGCTGTCGCGATTGCCCCACGGTCCATCGGGTCTTGTTAACGCGTAAATCCCAGCAGCAGTCCCTATCGCTAACGTAACTCCAACGGCTACAACCGCCCCCATTGGCCCATGGGTCTGCTCGCCAACTGCGGCAGGAATGACTAGCGATAGCAAACCTAACGCTACAACTTCCTTCTCATGTTTCGCAAAATATATTGCGGCTTCTACAAACTCTTTCGCTTTTTCCGTTCTGGTCATCATTTTTCTCCAAAGATTATAATCTCCGATCGCCATATACCCTTATGGTACGTATTAAATCGTGGAAGTAATAAGAAGAAAAGGCCTTTTTGCGCCATAGTTAACGATAATGAAAATAAGGCTAGCACATTGAATTCCTTCGTCTGCATTTCAAATACCGCAAAATTTATGTTATCAAGCCTTAATACCAACCTAGACGTGATTCTATGAGGCAAAGCAAATACCCCCTACGCGGCAGCGTTACACAAAACAATGTGTCGGCGCGTGTGCGCGTGTCCGAAAGGGACGGCATCGGTTTTTTGGCCCGGTTGGGGATTTTGGCTGGAATATTGCTGATTTTTCTCATCGCGGCCGCCATAGGCTGGCATTCCGGCTGGGCTGGACGCGAAGCATCGCAGATAGACAAATATGTCCTGAATCTGACCCAAAAAGCGCAATTGGAAGTTAAGGATATTGCCGTCGAAGGCCGCCGCCAATCGAGCAAGGATGACGTTTTCGACGCCTTGGGCATCGCGCAGGGGGCCCCTATCCTGTCCGTCGATCTTCAGGGGGCGGCGGCGCGTCTCGGTAAATTGCCGTGGGTGGATTCGGTTCGGGTTGAGCGCCAGTTGCCCGATACTATTGCCGTTTTTTTAACCGAACGCGTTTCGATGGCGCGCTGGCAACACGATGGAAAATTTTATGTCATCGATACTCAAGGTCGCGTTTTACCATCGGCAAAACCGGATGATTTTTCATCCTTGCCGCTTGTTGTCGGTTTGGGCGCGGAACGCGGAGCCCAAGTTTTTCTCTCCTTACTGAAGGCCTATCCCGACATTCAGGAGAAAATGGAATCCGCCGTGCGCGTCGGCGAACGGCGCTGGGATTTAATTTTGCAGCCGCGGCCGCGCGAAGCGCAGAAGGAACACGCTAACTCCGGCGCATCGCCAAAAGTTACAGTCCGTTTGCCCGAAGAAAATGTCGCTGATGCTTTGCATCGTTTGTCGGTACTGATCGCGGAAGAAAAAATCCTCGACCGCACTATCGTCGCCGTCGATTTACGCGTTCCGGATCGTCTTGTTCTCGAACCGGCAGTCTCTGCTCCGCAAACGGGAGAAAAACGCCCATGAAACTTCTGGGAAATTGGCTTTTCGCGGACCCGCACGTGTCGCGGGGCGAAATTTTCGCCGCCCTCGATATCGGATCGAGTAAAATCGCCTGCCTTATCGCAAGGTCTGAAAATGAAGGACCTCCGCGCGTCGTCGGCATCGGGCATCAATTGTCCGAGGGCATGAAGCAAGGCGGCGTTTCCAATATGGAGGCTCTGCAATACGCCATCGGCCAAGCGGTCTCGGCGGCGGAACAAATGGCCGGGGAAACATTGCAACGCGTGACTATAAATATTTCGGGCGCGCACCTGACGTCGCAGACGGTCGATATCGAATTACCTTTGGGCGGACGCGAAGTCGCCGAGAACGATCTCGCCCGCATTTTGGCGCAGGGACAAACGATGGTTCCCGACGATCCGCAGAACCAATCTTTGGAACTTCTTCAAACCATCCCTACGGGCTATTCGCTCGATGACCAGAAAGGCATCCACGATCCCGTCGGCATGACCGGTTCCTTGCTTCATGCGCAGATCCACCTTATAGCCGCCGGGTTCGGTCCCGTTCGCACGCTGGCGACCGCCGTTGCGCGATGCCATTTGGACGTCGAACAAATCGTCGCAGCTCCTTACGCCAGCGGGTTGGCCTGTTTGGTCGAGGATGAAATGGATTTGGGCAGCCTGGTGATCGACATGGGCGCGGGCACGACGAGTTATGCCGTCTTTTTCGACGGCAATGTCGTTTTCGCGGGAGGTATCCCCATGGGCGGCGCGCACGTAACGAGCGACATCGCGCGTGGATTGACGACCTCGGTCGCGCAGGCCGAAAGATTGAAGACTCTCTACGGCAACGCGATTCAGAGTCCGATGGACGAGCGCGAAAGCATTGACGTTCCGCTTGTCGGCGAAGAAGGGCCTGAAAATTCCAATCATCTGCCCAAGGCTCAACTGATCCGCATCATTCAGCCGCGCATGGAAGAAATTTTCGAACTTGTCCGCGCACGCATGGAAAAAAGCGGCTTTAACGATCTTGCCGGACGCCGCGTCGTTTTGACGGGGGGCGCGAGCCAGCTGCCGGGCGCGCGAGAACTGGCTCAACGGATGCTCGACAAGCAGGTGCGTTTAGGGCGGCCCTTGCGCGTCGCGCGGCCTTCGACGCTTTCCGGCAGAAGCGGCGGGGCGTCCTTTACGGGCCTTGCCGAATCCACGTCCGGCCCCGCCTTCGCTACCACGGCGGGATTGCTTGCGATCTCCATGCAGCCGGAATTGGCTTCGAGCAGCACAACCTCTTTCAGCACGCGCACTCTTAACAGCGGAGGATCGACATTGAACCGTATCGGGTTATGGTTGAAGCAGAATTTATAAAATGCCATAAAGCCGGAGCGTTCATTCGTTCCTCTTGGAGAAAAGATGCCTTCGATAGCTTTCGTTTCCGGCGCGGATAGCAATTACTATCCGTTGTTACGCGAATGGATTGCCTCCGTGCGCCAATTCAAAGAAAGCGCGGGGATGGATATATGCATCATCGACTCCGGCCTTACTCCCCGACAAATCGATGAACTGAAACCGCTCGTTAAATCCCTCATCAATCCCGATTGGCCGGAGGGAATCCCCAAGAAAAAGACAAAGGGTAAAGAACGGCTTAAATCCTGCGTTTGCCGTCCTTTTATCCGCGATATGTTTCCGGGTTACGACATCTATATGTGGATGGATGCCGACACATGGGTGCAAGATTGGTCTGCGGTAGAAATGTTTCTCGGCTCAGCGAACCGCAAAAAAGACCGCATCGTCGTCACTAACGGGGCGGATCGGAGCAATCCAAAACAAATAAGGATCAAATGGCTCTGGCATTGGCCTTATCGTATCGGCAGTTTTTTTCTCTCTAACGGAAAAAAAGCGTTCGGGTTCTCCGTCGCAAAAAAACTGTGTGCAAATCAGGGCATATCCGCAGGCTGCTTTGCCCTGTCCGCGCAAGCGCCGCATTGGAAGGTATGGCAAAAAAACCTTGTCATCGCCGCCGCAAACGGCAAGCTTTTTCCCGCCGAACAGTTGGCTTTGGGAAAAACAGTTCATTTTGACGGCTATAAGGCAGAGCTTCTTCCCGTCTATGCCCATTGGGTATGCGGCGATGCCAATCCCTTATGGGATCAACAGAAAAACGCGTTCGTGGAGCCGTATACGCCCCATGTGACGTTGGGAATCCTTCATCTTTGCGGCGTCGACAATTTGCGCGCAAGCAAAACAGCAAAAAAGATTTTTGAGACAATGGATGGGAAACAAATAGAATTGAGCTTGAGGTATCCTCATTTCAACGCGGGAGATTTAACCGTCGCAAAGCCGAAGCGCGGTTAATCATTAAGAATTTTTGCTTAGGATCGAAAATCAATTCCGCGCATGGGCGACTTTAAAATCTTGAATGCCTTCGGCTTGTTTCAACCCCTCGCTTAGTTTAACGAGCGACGCGCTTTTGTTTTTTCCCCGCGATATGGCGACAAAACGCCATTCGAGTTGGCCATCCCGCTGATCGACGGAAAATGATCCGTCGGCGACCATATATCCTTGCGAATGAATGAGGCGAGATATATCGGCTTCCGTCAAATCGACATCTTTGTTAAAAAGGAGCGTTACCGAAACGGCGTGGCGCGTGGGCAGAAAATTCTCGATTTTCGCTCCCCACATCATGAAAACGGTCGACATGACAGATACCGTAATCGCCGCGCCGTAGAAACCGACGCCGACAAGAACGCCCACCGCCGAAACCGTCCAAATAGATGCAGCCGTCGTCAATCCGCTGATGTTCAATCCGTCGCGCATGATTACGCCTGCGCCCAGAAAACCGATTCCGGTCGTGATTCCCTGAATAATCCGGCTCGGATCGACGTATCTAAGGGTTTCTACGGCCCTGCCCCCATACCAAGTCTCCGGATGGGCTCCAAGGACGATAAGGGCGCAAGACGACATGCAAACAAGGCCGTATGTGCGCATGCCGGCGGCGCGCCCGCGGTAGGAGCGCTCATAGCCGACAAGAAGCCCTAAGAACAAGGCGGCGATAATGTTGAAAATCGCGTTGAGATTGACGGAAATTTCTTGCGGCGTCCAATAGTTGAACAGGGTATCTGTCACAAAAGTACTCATGAGTACGCCCCCTTCCGAATCGTCTTGGGGTTAGAATCTGTGAAACTCTCGCATAACGCAAGATTTTTGTCGCCCTTTAAGGATAGCCGGACTGCGCAAGGTGCTGGGCCGCAATGATTGCATATTGTGCCTCATGGATAGGCGTGTCATAAAAAAACAACCTTTCCTGCGGTTTTCCCATGTCCGTCTGCATCCAATATAGTCAGCCCGATTCAGCCCAAAACGATAATGAAGTCTTCGGCTTTGATGTTGCCGTTACCCGTTTCCTTTCCGCCTATTTCCGCTACAGCATGGCGCCGCAATTCATCTGTCGGCCTACCGATTTTCGCAGTTTTGATCATTTTAAGGAGTTAGCCGCAGATGAAGGCGTCGATATCGAAAAACGCTGCATCGGGCTCGATCCACGCCACCCCGACAAGAATTTGCAGCATCTTTCCTGCCTGTTTCGTCCCGATCCTTTGACTGCCGATCTTATTTGGCGGCGGCAACAAATACACGGACGCGGTTATGCGACGTGCGGACTTGTCCATACGATGAGCGGCGAACGCATCATCCATGCCGTCGGCGATTTATGCTTGGCTCCCAGCGAGAATACAGATGCCTTGATTTGTCCCTCGGCGGCCATTCGCGACGCCGTGCGTACTCTTTGGGAGATACATTCCGATTATATTAATCATCGTTTCGGCGGAAAATTTTCATGTCCGATACAGACGCCCGTCATTCCGCTTGGCGTCGATAGCGAAAAATTCGCGAAACTCGCGACGCCAGAAAAGCGCATTGCCCAACGCGCGGTTTTGGGCGTGGATGACGACGAAATCGTCATTCTTTTCGTTGGGCGGCTCAGCTTCGCCACTAAAGCGCATCCTTTGCCGATGTTTATGGCGGCCGAACGCGCCGCAAAGCAAACCGGTCGCAAAGTGCGTCTTGTCATGCTCGGTTATTTCAAACCGAAAGACATGGAACCGCATTTCCGCAATCTTGCCGCAGAGTTATGCCATGCGGTCAAGGCCGAATTCGTCATGAATGACGATCCGCGCTTTCCGGATGGTTTATGGGCCGCCGCGGATATTTTTACCTCGCTGTCCGACAATGTTCAGGAAAGCTTCGGCCTGACGCCCATCGAGGCGATGGCTTGCGGCCTGCCCTCGGTCGTGACCGATTGGGACGGTTATCGCGAGGGCGTGCGCAATGGAAAAGAAGGGTTTTTGATCCCCGTCATGACTCCGCCGCCTTCCGCAGGTATGGCTGTCGCTCAAATGTACTATAACGAGGGCAATTACGGCGTAGCTTTGATGGGGGCCGCGCAAAGCTCAAGCGTCGATATCGACTGGTGCGCAAAATCTTATGCCGTTCTTATCAGCAACGCTGATTTGCGCCGGACTTTCGGCGAGAACGGAAAAATCCGTGCGCGCGGCGTTTTCGATTGGCGGCATATCATCCGAGCCTATGACGATTTATGGAAAAGCCTCGCGGAGCAACGCCTCGCCGCCCCGCCCGCAAAAAGCATTCCGGATCATTGGCAGGCCATGCATCCTGCGTATCCCAATCCGTGGCAAATGTTCAAAAGCTTTTCCACCACGCATCTTGCGCCAAACGATATTTTGCGCATCGCCTTGAAAGAGGAAGAAGTCGACATTCTTTTGAGCCACGGCATGAATTTTTTCGTGCCGCAACTATTGTTGCCTCAGGATCAATTGCTGGAACTGATTGCCGTTATCCGTCGCGCCGGAGCCGTAAGGATCAAGGACGCACTTTCGGCCTTTCCCCAAGACAGCCACGATCTGCTGTGGCGTTGCTTCGGCTGGATGCTGAAATGCGGCATCTGCACCTTTGAACGGCCTCAAACATGAGCGCGGATTTTCCTCCTCTTTTCGATGCCGTTTGGTTTCGTTTTGCGGTAGGCTTTTTAAGCGGAGCGATTTTGGGAAGCTTCGCGACGATGCTTGCCTATCGCTTGCCTCGCAAAATGTCGATCGTCAGGCCGCGCTCGCATTGCCCTTCCTGCAACGCGGTTTTGAGCGTGTGCGATCTTGTGCCTGTTTTTTCGTGGCTTGCGATGCGTGGACGTTGCCGCCATTGCCACGCCAAAATCGGTATGCGGTATTTGATTATCGAAATTGCAACAAGTCTCGCCTGTGCCGCAGCCTGCGTTACAATCGGGTTTTCGCCATGGCTTGGAGTTGGATATGCGGCGATTGTCGCGGTTATCGTTGCTATTTACATTAAACTTTCGAAGAAAGAACCCGTATGAATCCCATCCACATCGTCGGCGGGGGCCTTGCGGGAAGCGAAGCGGCTTGGCAGATCGCGCAAGTTGGCGTGCCTGTCGTTTTGCACGAAATGCGCCCGGCAAAAAATACGGAAGCGCATCAAACGGCCTTGTTTGCGGAATTAGTATGCTCAAACTCGCTGCGTTCCGACGACAGCGACGCTAACGCCGTCGGCCTACTGCACGACGAGATGCGGCGCTGCGGCTCATTGATTATGACGGAGGCCGATAAACATCAGGTTCCGGCGGGAGGAGCCTTGGCCGTCGATCGAAACGGTTTTTCAGAAACCATATCGAAGCTTTTACAAAACCATCCCCTCATCACGATCAAGCGCGGGGAAATTGCCGCGCTGCCCGAATATTCGCCAGAAACGGATTCCGTTATTATCTCCACGGGGCCTTTAACGTCGGCTTCTCTGGCGGAATCCATCCGCGCCATAACAGGCGTAGATTCTTTGTCTTTTTTCGACGCGATTGCGCCCATTGTCACCCGCGAAAGCATCGATATGCGCCAAGCGTGGATGCAATCGCGCTATGACAAAGTCGGCCCCGGAGGTACGGGCTCCGACTACATCAACTGCGCGATGAACAAGACCCAATATGAAAGTTTTGTCCGCGAATTGATCGCCGCGCCGCAAGTAGAATTCAGGGAATGGGAGAAGAAGACTCCATATTTTGACGGCTGCTTGCCCGTCGAAATCATGGCCGAGCGCGGAATTGATACGCTACGCTTCGGCCCGATGAAGCCCGTAGGATTGACTAATCCTCATTCAAACGAGCGTCCTTATGCCGTCGTGCAATTAAGACAGGATAATGCGACGGCGACGCTTTATAATCTGGTCGGATTCCAGACCAAGATGAAATATGCCGATCAGCAGCGCGTGTTCCGCATGATCCCCGGCCTCGAAAACGCCGAATTTGCACGTTTGGGCGGGTTGCATCGAAATACATTCATCAACAGTCCTGTTTTACTCGACAAGCAGTTACGCCTAAAAACGAAGCCGCACATCCGCTTTGCCGGACAGGTTACAGGCGTCGAGGGTTATGTCGAATCTGCCGCAATGGGATTATTGGCAGGAATTTTTGCCGCTTTCGAACGCAGGGGAATCTCTCGCACCCCTCCGCCCCGCACGACAGCGATGGGAGCTTTGCTCGCGCATATTACGGGCGAGGCGAATGCCGAGACTTTTCAACCGATGAATGTCAATTTTGGATTGTTCCCCGTTATTTCCGGCGGGCGCGGGCGCGACCGCAAATTATTATATACTCAACGGGCGAAGAAAGATTTCGGGGAGTGGTTGGCAGATTAATTGATTTGCTTCTTTAAATAGTCGCTGGATGAAAGAAGCTATATTTGGCAAAGCCAAGCACAGAGATAAAAAGCAGCCTGCCGTAAAATCTCTTTCTTAGACTTCAAGCGGCGCAAATAAACTCATGACTGTTATTCCGTGCCTATAAGGAAAACTTTGGGAATGTTTAGAGGGACGCGTATGAAGACAAAAAGCATGATAGCCCATCCGGACAAAATCATTGACCATCTTTCTCTCCACAGCCTGATGGACATATCCTTGTGAGACGGGATAGGCCCAAGGAACCGTTTTGTAAGGATGCGTATTTGTATCGTGGAGAGCTAAAACGGTGTGAGAATCTATCAACCCTAAATCCCTTAAACGACAGAAAGCCATCATCTGAGCTTCATACTCATGACAGTCAAAGAAAATAAGCTCAATCGCTTGGTTATTTAAATCGGAGGGCACGACATCCAAAGCATTTTTATGAATAAAAAAATGATTTTCCGCCAACTTTTGAACCGGGTTAATATCGCAAGTAAAAACGGCCCCGTCATTTCCGACAGCTTTTAGAAAATTCGTTGCTGAATATCCATTTAACCCGCCAATTTCAAAAACTGTTTTAATTTTCATTCCTTTAATAATGGAAAAAAGAAATAGGGCCTCATCATCTTGAATGGGGCCGATAACATCCTGTTTGTCGCCTTGGATTAAATGATCCAGCGAATAATTGGTCATAATCGGCACACCGTCGTAAGGGTTTGAATGCGAGGGAATGAATCTTGTGTAATGGAGCAGTGTTTTGCAAGGAAAAAATACATACTTCATTTTCCATCAAACGGTTCAGAGCGAGATATTCTTCGTTGACTTGAGAAAAACTAGGGCAAATTAAGCACAATGTTAAGTTTCGGTTCCTTTCCGATGGGCCTTCTTATTACATCTCTGTCCAGAGATTTTGCGCCGGACAAAAGCAAATATTTGGACTGAGGCACCTTCATTTTATCCTTGCGCCAAAACAGCTTGTAGATATGATGGCGCTTATGTGCAGCGCGTCATTCTTTGCATCCAGATAGGCGCGGAAATCTCGGCAGCCAAGAATCCATCAAGCTTTTCACGAGCATATAAAATGAAAGCAGTCATACTCGCAGGCGGGTACGGGACGAGGCTTAGCGAAGAAACAGACGCTAAACCAAAGCCTATGGTCGAGATCGGCGGCAAGCCTATTCTTTGGCATATTATGAAGTCCTACAGCGCTCATGGGATTAATGACTTTGTGATATGTCTCGGCTACAAGGGCTATATCATCAAGGAATATTTTGCCAATTATTATATACACATGTCGGACGTTACGATCGACCTGTCGAACCACAATTCCATCCAGTTTCATTCGGTCAAAGCCGAACCGTGGCGTATTACATTGATCGATACGGGCGATAGCACACAAGTGGGCGGACGCATCAAGCGTGTTCTTCCGTACATCGAGGACGACACTTTCCTTCTAACCTATGGTGACGGCGTCGGCGACGTCGATATCAAGGCGACGATTGGCTTGCACCGGAAAGAAGGCCGGTTGGCGACAGTGACCGCCGCGCTTCCTCCAGGTCGTTTTGGGGCTATTGAATATAAGGGAAGCAAGGTCACTGGATTCCACGAAAAACCTATGGGGGATGGCGGATGGGTCAATGCAGGTTTTTTTGTGCTGTCCCCAAAGGTCGGCGATTATATCGAAAATGATGATACAATTTGGGAGCGCGGGCCGATGGAGCGTTTGGCCGCCGAAGGACAGCTTTCGGTCTATTTTCATAAGGGCTTTTGGCATCCTATGGATACGTTGCGCGACAAACGTTATCTTGAAGAGCTTTATGCGACGAACAAGGCTCCTTGGAGGACTTGGTGACCGATCCCTGTTTCTGGAAAGAAAAAACGGTTTTTGTAACCGGACATACAGGCTTCAAGGGAAGCTGGTTGTCTCTCTGGCTACAAAAGCTGGGAGCCAAGGTAATTGGATATGCCTTGGAGCCTCCGACGAATCCCTCTTTATTTAAAGTTGCAAAAGTCGGTGAAGGAATGGAGTCCATTATCGCCGATATTCGCGATTTGGATAATTTGAAAGCTGTAATCGCGCATTTTCAACCCCAGATCATCGTTCATATGGCGGCACAATCTCTCGTTCAGCAATCTTATGACACGCCCGTCGAAACGTACGCTGTTAATGTCATGGGAACAGTTAATCTTTTGGAGGCCGTTCGCTGTTGCCCTTCCGCACGCGCCGTTGTCTGCATAACCACCGACAAGTGTTACGAAAATAAAGAATGGGTCTGGGGATACCGAGAAAATGAACCGATGGGCGGGTATGATCCTTATAGTAACAGCAAAGGCTGCGCTGAATTAGTCATCGCCGCCTATCGCTCATCCTTTTTTAATGCTGCCGATCATGCAAAACACGGCGTCGGTATCGCTTCCGCACGATCGGGAAACGTCGTTGGAGGTGGAGACTGGGCTCGTAATCGTCTCGTTCCGGATTTGATGCAATCCTTTGTCCGTGGGGAAAAACCCGTCATCCGACATCCGCTTGCTATTCGCCCTTGGCAGCATGTGTTAGAACCCCTGAGCGGCTATTTAATTTTAGCCGAGAAACTTTTTATCGATGGCCCCTCTTTTTCGGAGGCGTGGAATTTCGGTCCAAAGGAAGAGGATGCGCGTCCCGTCCAATGGATCGCCGATGTGTTATCGAGAGGATGGGGCAGAGGAGCCTCATGGGTCTTAGACCAATGCGATCATCCACATGAAGCACAAAGTCTGAAACTCGATTGTACTAAAGCCAAAGCTTACTTGGGCTGGCACCCCGTATGGGATCTGGATATTGCTTTAGAAAAAACTTTATCTTGGTGGAACGCCTATGCAGATAAAAATAATATGCGTTCGATTTGCACCGAACAAATTTCGGCGTATGAAGCAAACTTAAAGGATTTAGACTCATGATTTTTCATCCAACGCCGCTTAAAGGCGCTTACAAGATGGAATTGGAGAAGCGCGGAGATGCTCGCGGTTTTTTTGCGCGGTCTTTTTGTGAACATGAGTTTGCCGAAAAGGGTCTTGAAACGCGCTTTGTGCAGATCAACAATTCTCTCTCGGCAAAAAAGGGGACTCTGCGCGGCATGCACTATCAGTTGGCTCCTGCTGCCGAGGTTAAGGTCGTGAGGTGTTTGCGCGGCGCGCTTTTCGACGCCATTGTCGATCTCAGGCCGGACTCGCCCAGTTACTGCAAATGGTTTGGCGTCGAACTAAATGAAGACAACAGATTTATGCTGTACGTACCGCGCGGATTCGCGCATGCTCTTATGACCTTGCAGGATAATACCGAGGTATTATATCTCGTCAGCAATTTCTATTCGCCTGAAAATGAACGCGGTGTACGCTATAATGACCCAAAATTTGGCGTTAAATGGCCGATAGAACCGCGAGAGATTTCTCCGAAAGACGCGAAATGGCCACTTTTTGATCCGATCTTTCATGGAGTTGAAAAACTCAGAGGCATTTAAAGGCGACGAATGACGAATAATCTCACGCATGGGAAAAAGGTTCTTCTAACCGGTGGGACGGGACTTATCGGTAAAGAAGCTATTCCTTTCTTGTGTCAGTCGGGATTCGACGTTTACGCGCTGACGACACAGACACATCCCTCGGATGAAAAAGTCCACTGGATTACTGCCGATTTGCTCGACTGGACTGTTGTGAAAGAGGTTTTACGCAATGTTAAGCCGCAGTATTTGCTGCATTTTGCTTGGGGGCTTTCTAAGGGATATATTACCTCGACTACCAATTTTGATTTTTTACAGGCGTCCATAAACCTACTTAAGCAGTTTGCCGAAAATGGCGGCTCGCGCGTGGCGATGGCGGGGACATTTGCAGAATACGGAGACAATATTGAGACGTTAAGTGACACGGAAAGCTTAGTTCGGCCCATGGATGTTTATGCAAAATGCAAAAATTTTCTGAACGAAATCTCAAGATTATATTGCGAGAATAACAACGTCAGTTTTGCTTGGGGTCGCATTTTTTCCGCTTTTGGCAAAGAATGGAAGGCCAACAGGCTTACAGTTGATGTAATAAATTCTTTGAAAGCAAAGAAGACTATTACGATCAGAAGCGGAAGTTTGATCCGCGATTATATATATAGCAAAGATGTCGCTGCGGCCTTTGTTAAGATTCTCGACGGCAATGTCCAGGGAAATATCAATATTTGCACCGGCATAGAAACTTCCATTCACGATTACGTGATGCACATTGCAAAAAAGATGGGGCAAGAATATTTAGTCGACTTTGTGGATCAGCCCGGCAACCAACAAAGAAGGACTGTCGGTGATAAAACGAGATTGGAAAAAGAAGTTGGATTTACGCCCCAATATAATATCGATACGGCCTTTAATGAAATTTTGTTCGATTGACGAACAAAACAGCAAAAAACATTGTCGTTGCTTCCAGCAACAATCGACATTACTGTGGCGAAGCGCCTGTTTTTAAAGAATCCCCATGTTGCAAATCAACACAGACTGGACAGCCCTTCGAATGCCTGAAGGACCGCGTCGGCCCAATCTCGTTGTCGTCCGGACGGGGGCGTCATCTCTTCACAAGAAATGGCCAAAAGATCTCGGCAGCGCGGATCGAAGCTGGGATTTGCTGCTGAGTCATTTTGACGAAAAAAGCGAACCCGACTGTCCCGACGCAGATATTATCGTACGTCAAGGCGCCTATAAATTCAGCTCCTGTTGGCGTTTGTTTCAGGACATTCCATGGCTTTCAACTTACAAGTCTGTTTGGTTTTGCGACGACGACATCATGACATCATGGTCCGACATCCAGAAGTTATTTGAATTGTTTAGTGAGTTTGGACTCGATCTTGCGCAACCGGCATTAACGACGGACTCATACTTTTCCCTTCCGATTTGTCTGCAACAGAAAAACAGCGTTCTCCGCTTCACAAATTTTGTTGAAGTGATGATTCCCCTGTTCTCAGCAAAAGCGTTGAAGACGTGTCTTCCGACTTTCGAGAATTCAATGTCGGGATGGGGACTTGATTTTGTATGGGCGCACCTTCTCGGAAATCCACGGCATAAGCTTGCGATAATCGATGCCGTTCCGGTCCAGCATACGAGGCCCGTGGGTTCCGGCGCCATGTACGATCACGCGAAGCAAATTAAGATTGAGCCATTCGACGAGATGCATGAGTATCTCAGAAGATACGGGATCGATCGCCCCCCTCTTCTGGAATACGGCACAATCTATCTACGAACTGTCCTGCTGGATCAGGAAGGAACGGAGGTGGAAGCCAGATTGAAAAAATTGGCGCTGTCTCTTCTTTCCGCTCCGCCGACCTCCTGGCAAAAAATGCCGGACAGATGGAGCGCGCCGTCCGACTGGTCAGGGGGATCGGCGTTATTCTGTAAGACTCCTTTGTTCCAAGCCGAGGATTTAGCTATGAGCCTTGGCTTTACGATTCATTTGTCGCCCGATACCTCAGAGAAGGGAAGCGAGATTCTCTTTTTAGGACACAATAGCGAGAAATTGCGGCTTTTGATGTCGTTTGAGGCGGATAATGATCAAATCTATCATTTGGTTATCCACGTTTTTGACGATAAGGGAGGAATTCTAACCGCTTTATGGCTGGCAGTTCCTTTTAACCAACCCATTACTTTCGCGTTGCAAATAGTGCCCGCCATCGGATGGATACGAGCTTGGTTCAACGGCATTGTATCCGGGGATGCGTTCGTTCCGGCCTTTCATTGGTCGGAGGTCGATCAGGTGAGGTTTGGCAATGAAAAACTAACCGGCAAAATCTCGCAATTCTGGATGAAGCCATGGAGCATCGAAGGATAGTTCTTTAAACGAGGAAAATCGATGAATCTTATATTAGGCGCAGGACTGACCGGACTTTCCGCTTCTTATCATATAGGGCATAAACACTGTGTCATTATCGAGAAAAACCCTTATCCCTTCGGGCTTGTTCACTCAGAATCCCATAACGCCTTTACGTGGGATAAGGGACCTCATGTTTCTTTTTCGAAAAGCAATTACGTTAAAGAATTGTTTGCCAAGAGCGTATCCGGCGCATATGACGAATTCGAGATTAAGGCAGGAAATTATTTCAAAGGTCATTGGATTGATCATCCGGCTCAATCGAATCTTTACCAAATACCCGAACCGCTTCGCGGTCAGTGTTTGCAGTCTTTTCTTGAAACAAGAAAAAATCTTCCGCCGGATTTTAAGCCTGCTGACTACGCTGAATGGCTTGAAACAGCTTTTGGTCCTTGTTTTGCGAATACCTTTCCTGCGGCCTATACCCGCAAATACTGGACAGTCGATCCGCAGAAAATGGCGACTTCGTGGATAGGATCGCGCGTTTTCCTGCCTTCGGTAGACGATGTCGTTACTGGCTCAGAAGGCCCGCTTAACCAATCGACATATTACATTACCAAAGTTCGTTATCCTAAACACGGCGGCTATCAATCGTTTGCGCGCGAACTTGCTGCAGGAGCAGATATTCGTCTTAATTGCGCTGCGACCTCGATCGATTTGATCGAGAAAAAAGTTCACTATGCAGGAGAAGGGGCTTTTTCTTATGAGCGCCTTATTTCTACAATTCCATTGCCCATTTTCGTCCGCCTGTGCCGTCAGGCGACGCCAGAAGTTATCGCAGCGGCAGAGGCTCTTTCTTGCTCCCAAGGGCTCCTCATCAGCTATGAAGTTCCGCATCCGGCGCGCCGTCCTGAAAACTGGCTTTACGTCTACGATGAAGACAAATACGCCACGCGCATTCATTATACGGAGAAAATGACATCGGGAAATGCGCCAGAAGGAAAGTGCGGCATTCAAGTCGAGGTTTACGCCAGCCGTCATAAGCTTTTTAACGCAGCACCGAAGGCGATTGCGGAAAAAGTTACCGATGAACTAATCGAAATGGGTCTTATAGATAATATCCTCGATAAGCGTTTCTTGCGTTATTCATTGAAGTCCCTCGATTGGGCAAACATTATATTCGATCACCAAACGCGTCCCGGACTGTCCTTGATATACGATTGGCTTGCTGGCTATGGTTTGAAACGCCACGGCGAACGCGATTTAGAGCCTACGACGGATTGGGATAAACAGAAAATACGAACGGATATGGGCAGCATCGTTCTTGCAGGACGATTTGGGGCATGGAAATATTATTGGTCGGATGATTGCGTTCTCAATGGAAAGTATCTCTGATACAGAATTGTAGCAAAGCGATCTACCTTTTCGTGGCTTAATCATCCAGCCCGTTTCGTGTAGTTTATCGACGTATAGTTGAGCATGGCCCCATTAATTGCGGTCATTCCTTTAGCGGCATGAGTTCTTCACGCCGCGAGCGAACTTCATCGAGGATGGTTTCGACGCCGTCGATTTGAATGAGAGTCTGATTGGCTTGTTGCCAATCTCCTCCGCGCAGGGCTTGCATCAATGTCACCACACCCTGCTCCAGCGCCTGCCCCGCTTTCTGTGCGACACGGTCGCAATGGCTCGGGCTGGCGGCATCGGTCAATTCCCGTCGCAACTCGCATACCATAGGATTAACGGCGGCTTCTTTTTTAAATTCCTGTTCGTTTAACTGCAGCCAGTAGCGGCCTCGACGCAAGGGTTCGCGTAGGGTTTCATAGGCTTCATTCAACGCCTCGAGCTGCTTGGCGGCATGGCCGCGTTCGCCCATGCCGCGGATTAGAAAGCGTTCGGGAGCTAGCGTGCGGCTTAGCGTCGTATATTGGCGTTCCAGCATTTCCGCATCGACATCCAGGCGTCGTTCGAGACCGAGACGAGCGAAATGATCGATATCGCGCACAGGCTGAATCGTGCCGCAGAGATGACAAAACAACGCGCGGGTCGAAACCGGCTTCTGACACAGCCAGCAATACGAATCCCCGTTTGCCATACCGACAAATTCATTCATACCGACAACATTGGACATACCGTTCCCCGTTCCTAAGCTGCTTGTGTTTGGCGCAACGCGTGCGTGCGCTGATAAAGGTCATACCAAGCCTCGATGCAGCGATCGATGTCTTTGCTTTCCGTGTGCCAGCCAAGCGAAATGCGCAAAGCGCATCCCGCAACGTCGTTGCCGTATCCCATTGCGCTTAAAACGTGCGATTTTTTAACTTTCCCGCTGGAGCATGCCGCACCCGCGCTGACCGCGATGCCGGACAAATCCATTGCAGCGACTTGCGTCTCGCCATCGATGTTGGATAGAGCAATCGACAAAGTATTGGCTATGCGCGGCGCTTTGGCGCCGATTACTATGACATCATTGCCGCCAAGCCTTTCCAGCGTTTTCTGCAACTTGTCGCGCAGCGCACCAAGACGCAGGCTGTCGCGCAAATCATCCGCCGCCAACTGCGCCGCAATGCCAAAACCTACGATGCCCGCGACGTTTTCCGTTCCTGCGCGGCGGTTACGTTCTTGCCCTCCGCCCCTGATCAACGATCTAAGGCAAAGAGATTTCTTGACTACCAAAGCTCCCATACCTTGCGGGCCACCAATTTTATGCGCGGAAATCGTCAGCGCATCGACGCCCATCGCGGCAAAATCAATTGGCAAGCGTCCTGCGGCTTGAACCGCGTCTGTATGAAAGATGAGACCGTATTCCTTGGCAAGCGAGGCAAGTTCCGCAATCGGATTGATGACTCCGGTTTCATTATTGGCCAGCATGACGGAAACAAGCGAACCCTTAGGCGCGCTCATAAAAATTTGTTTAGCGGCAGCCCTATCCACAACGCCGTCGCGCGTTACCGGCAATCGATTTTTTGGCGCTGAGAAAGCCATAACGGAGTCATGTTCTACCGTGGAGGTTATCGGTGACTCAAAATTTCCAAGGATAAGATTGTTCGCTTCGGAACCACTTCCGGTAAAAATGACCTCGGCCGGTTTTGCTCCAACCAAAGCCGCAACTGCCGCACGCGCATCATCAACATAACGGCGAGCAATGCGTCCATATCGGTGGGCGGAGGACGGATTCCCGTGGCGTTCCATAGCCTCCGCAATCGCAGCGCGAACGGCTGGCTTCATTGGCGTAGTCGCATTGGCATCAAGATAAATCATCGTGTTATCACCTATTAACCCCTCGTTTTGTTTAACAAAACCGTTTAATATATTGTTTTTCCAAAGGAAACACTATATAGCGATACAAGAAGACTCGTTTCCAAAGGGTTGTATTACTTACTTGAAATTAACCTTTTGGTTTGTGCTAGAATACTACTTAATCTCCTCCGAACATTCTAAAGAGAGAAGAGTATAGCAGATTTTTCGACTTTTTGCAGCAAGTTAGGTGAAAGACAATGCCTGAAGTTCTTTTTGCCGGTCCTGCCGGACGCTTAGAAGGCCGTTATAGCCCGGGGAAATCTCCAACGGCGCCCATTGCCTTAATCCTGCACCCGCATCCGCAGCACGGCGGAACGATGAACAATAAAGTTGTTTATAGCCTTTATAACGCGTTTGCCGAGCGCGATTTTGCCACAATGCGCTTTAACTTTCGCGGCGTTGGCCGCAGCCAAGGCTCCTATGACCGCGGTGAAGGCGAATTGAGCGATGCCGCCAGCGCCCTTGACTGGCTGCAAAGCATCAACCCCAACGCCCGTAGTGTTTGGGTTGGCGGATTTTCATTCGGAGCATGGATTGGGATGCAGCTTTTGATGCGCCGTCCGGAAATTGAATCTTTTATTTCCGTAGCCCCGCCCGCCAATATGCTTGATTTCAACTTCCTCGCCCCTTGCCCGGCTTCGGGCCAGATCATTCACGGCGATGCGGACGAAATCGTTCCCGAACCTTTTGTCGCCAAACTGGTCAATAAGTTATCGAGCCAACGCGGGGTTAAAATCGACTATCGCATCATTCCCGGTGCAACTCACTTCTTTACGGAAAATCTGGCGGAACTGACGACCTATGTTGAAGATTATCTCGACCTTGCGCTATATCAACGCCCTGTATCTTTGGCGATGACAGCTTAGGGGCTGGATTTGCGTTCAGTTCTTTCCCAACTCGCCTTCCTTTTCCAAGGATCGCTTTATGAGTTCGTCCTTATTCAACTTTATCACGCGTTCTTGGGGCACGCGTCTGGCGCGCTTGCTTGGAATTGAGGATATTCAAAAAAGACTCGCTTCTGTGGAAAATGAAATAGGCAGGATTTCCAAAAAAAATTCCGGTTATTCCGAGAATATTTCTGATCCCGCATTAGCCCAAAACATCCTTGTTTCTCTTCAGCGGCTCACGGAAGGCATCGTGACGCTTGATAAACGGCTTGGTTCTTATCGTTCAGCCCGTTTTTTTTCCCATCTTTCAGAAATCTATCCAAAAACAAAAACGGTCATTTTCGCGGGAGGAAGCATTTTTGGAGATAATATTAAGTATGCCTATTTATCGTTTCTCGACAAAGCGAAAAAAGACGGCATCGCCTGTTATTTTCTTCCCGCCAATGCCCTCCAATATGAACAGCTAAAGGCGGCAGGGCTGCCTTGCCTTCCGCATGTCCTTTCGGCTTATACCCCTCGCGACATAAGTATTTGTCTGGACGCAAAAGTATTGGTTTTCGACAATCATTTTGTGCCGCCAAATTGGCAACATTATCTTCCTCATTCGCTGTTGAAGGGAGCAAGGACTATTCAGCTTTGGCATGGCATACCTATCAAAGAGATTGGAATGGAAACCATTGCAAGTTTGAAACCCGACGATCCAAATGTTGCGGAACTTATGGCCTCTTGCGGCCCCTTCGACGTTTTTGTGGCCCCAAGCGCAGCATCCCGAACAGATTGGAAGCGCAAGTTTTCGTTTCGAATTTTTTCCCCGATTGGATATCCGCGCAATGATGTTCTTCTTCGCAACCTCTCCGCATTTGATAAAATCAATGTCGACGCAAGGGCGCTTTCTCACGTGGAAAGTTCTTTCAAGGCGGGAAAAACCGTCATTTTGTATGCTCCGACTTTTCGCGATTACAAGGGAAGCGATTGGTTTAAAAATGCAAAAATTTCTATGCTTGCCGATTATTGCTCGGATAAAGGCTATCTCTTTTATGTAAATTTGCATCCGGAAGAACAAGATTTAGTCGAACAATATATGCAGCGTTATCCCAAAATAAGTTTTATTGCGCCGCATACGGATGTTTATCCCATTGTTAAGTATACCAGCGTCTTGATTACCGATTATTCGTCTCTGGCATTTGACTTCTTGCTCCTGGAGCGTCCTATTCTTTTTTACCGGCCTGATCATGCCGATTATGTGGCGCGATCTCGACATTTCATCAAAGACCATGACCAATATGTTTGCGGTACGGTATCATCCACCATCGACGGACTTATTAAAGCCTTAGAGGATTCCGCTGTTCTCCTTACCACCGGGAAAGACGACCCCTTCAAAAACAAGCGTCAAGCATTATGGAAAAAACTTTTCGATTATCATGACGATCTTGCGGCTCAACGCTTAAATGACGTTATCTTTTATCTTTTGGAATCCGAACGATGAAAACCGTTATTACATTCGGAACTTATGATTTATTTCACATTGGGCATTTGCGGATTCTTGCCAGAGCCAAAGAACTTGGCGACAGACTTGTTGTTGGCGTTTCGACAGATGAATTGAATTTTTCAAAAAAAGGCATCAACCCTGTTTTCTCTCTTGCCGAACGAATGGAAATTCTTCGCGCAATCGCCTGTGTGGACGAGGTTTTTCCCGAAGAAAGTCTTGAACTTAAAGGCGAATACATTCGCTTCTATAAAGCAGATGTTCTTGTTATGGGCGATGACTGGCGGGGTAAATTCGATTGCTACAAATCGCTATGTGAGGTGGTCTATTTGCCTCGCACAGAAGGAATTTCCACGACCAAGATCAAGAACTATATAGGCAAAATGACTTCGGATTCATTATAGCCACGACTCAACATATCTCATCACAATTTCGCCAATGAGATAGAATAATCAACTTGCTAAGCAAAGGAAACAGCGACCATCTATCATTGATTCCAGAGATTAAAGAAATAGGGAGCCTGTGTCCCTGATATTGCGCCTAGCTGTGTCCCTGAAACTATAGAATCAGCTTGTGTCGTCGTCAGATTCGGTATCTGCGACGTCGAAAGCCCGCTTATCTGTGTTGTTGTCAACGCTTCAACCTGCGTTGTCGTCAACGCCTGAAGAGTTGTCATGTCAATCGCGTTAAGCGCAGTCGTCGTCAGGCCTATGACCTGCGTCGTGTACAACCCGGCCAGATCCGTCGTTCCTAGCCCGCCTACCTCATCCGCTGTCAACGCGCCTACCTGCGTCGACGTCAGGTTCTCGCTCAACGTCGTTCCCAGCTGCCCGACGTTCGCCGCTCCCAACGCCGCTATCTGCGTCGTCGTCAGCACGCCCACTTGCGTCGTCGCCATCACGCCC
>Ga0181520_10001960_pt1 | contig 40235 bp, 39 predicted proteins | sample PEATcosm2014_Bin_29_FD_132451 | JGI IMG/M metagenome (GOLD analysis project Ga0181520, IMG submission 132451) | Peatland microbial communities from MTU Mesocosm Facility, Houghton, MI, USA - PEATcosm2014_Bin02_30_metaG | ecosystem: Environmental > Terrestrial > Soil > Wetlands > Peat | place... | reverse complement strand
TGGCGGTGTCCAGCGGCGGCATCGCGCTCATGCTGCTATTCCCGGTGGCCGGAGCGCTGGCGCCCAAATTCGACCCCCGCTGGCTGGTGGCCATGGGCTTCACCATCACCACCTACGGCCTCTATCGCATGACAGGACTCAACCTCAATGTCAGCTTCGGCATGGCCGTGAGCTGGCGCGTGGTCATCGCGCTGGGTTTGCCGTTCCTCTTCATCCCCATCAATACACTCTGCTACGTGGGCATTCCCCAGGAGAAGTACAACGAGGTCAGCGGCATGTCGGCGCTGATGCGCAACCTGGGCGGCTCGGTGGGCATCAGCTTTGTCACCACCCTGCTGGTGCGCACCAGCCAGCAGCACCTGGCCATGCTGGGCGCGCACACCATTAGCGGCAACCGGCCGTTCGAGGTCATCCGCAACGGTCTGGCGGGTGCTTGGATGCAGCGCAGCGGCGGCGGCGAGCCAGACGCCTTGCAGCGCGCCGGGGCCCAGATCTTCGGCATGGCGCAGATGCAAGCCCGCCTGCTGGCCTATGTGGATAGTGTCTGGGTCATGGTGGCTCTAACCGCCATCCTCATCCCGCTGCCGTTTCTCATGAAGCGCCCCAAGAAAGCCGCCCCTACGCCCATCGGGCATTGAGGAATCCACTTGAGAAACGGGATCTTGGGGCTTTCAGGTGGATCAGCCAGCCCGAGCGAGAGGAATGATTTTGGTTTGCAAGAACTCAATTCTTCCACGAAGTTGCTCGGCATTAGCGTGGGTTGGTGACACGTTCACAGGGATCAGATCCTCTACGCTTTCGCCTTTTTCCGCCGCTTCGACCCACGCTTCCATCTCGGAGCAATAGGCGTCGAGGGCGTCGGCCGCTGTTGGGTTATCCTCGACCACAATATATGCAGGCGGGAGGTCCCCAACGATCACCCACAAAGATGAATCAACATCCTCAGAGCGAGGAGTTATCTGAAACAGAAAAACGGCAACAACTCCGCCGACGCCGAAAGCAAAATGCTGAGAATCTATGCGCTCACACCATTCTTTCTCGCACATAAACTCGTGGGCTTCCGTTGCCATCTTTCGAAGGAGATTCGCATCCGCAGCTGAATCTCCTTCGATTGAATCGACTGGCATCATTCCCTCGATACGAACTGAGGTATCGTTCATAAGGCCTCAGCTCTCCTTGCCCTGCACCGCCAGCGCCTGCTGCAGATCCGCGATGCTCATCCCGTTTCGATCCCAGGTGAAGCCGCCCGAAGGAACTGCGCCGCCGATGATCGGGCATTGAAAAGGGCTACGTCTTTCCCCGCCGGTGCTGGCGAACCAATTCGATCAGGGACATGTCTGTCTCTCCGCGAACGGCAGAGAGCTTTGCATCGCTTGGCCAAGCCGGCAAGAAATCGTCTCCGTAGATCTTGCGAAGAGAGGCTACAAGGGTACTTCCGCTCTTCTCTTCGATCCGTCCCCCCTCCCGATCATCTTGACGACCATTCTGGGGCGCGGGCTTTCCCTTCCCTGCTAACCCACTAGAAGATTTGTTTTCAGCTTTCATCGGGCGAGGATCGCTGCCTTCCACAAGCCCTGGCCTATTACGCTGATGGTACAGAGATGTCATCCACTTTTCAGTGCCATAGACGCCTTGGAGCATTTTGGGGACGTAGTGTGCCACGTCCAGAAGCGGCCACAACAAGCCCGTTCCGTCTCCCAGGATTTGAATCTGCTTCAGTTCCTCTTCGCCTGCTTCGCCCAGACCCTGTAGCAGGTGCCGTGGAATCGTATAAGTCACGCCATTGTCGAAAACCAATCGAAAACTGGCTGTCGCATTGGAGTAAAAAGCCCTCACTACCCTTTGCGCAACCTTCTCGTAGGCGCGCGCCCGCTCCAGGGCCGCATCGATCTCAGCGTCCGTGGTTATCACCTGTGCAGGTTCAGGCATGAGCTTCCTCCCATAGTTCCATCAGATCATCGAAATGAGTGCGCGCCACATTCAAAATGTGGCGCACATGGTTTCTCTTTGCATCTGCCGGCTGAAGAGCGTCTTTCCTGTCAGCCAATCGCGCCTGCCGATCCCCTCCCAGCTCAAGGATCGCGAGAACTCCCTGGTACCGAGCATGAACGTGCGGGGGATCATGATCCTCGGGATACACGCGAAATGTCACCCCATCGAACAGGAACGATCCCACCCGAAAAGGACACTCCAAATTGCATGCGCGGCGCGGCCTTCCTAGGCGGCCGCTAACGCCTGCTCCAGATCGGCGATCAGATCTTCCTTGTCCTCGATGCCAATGGACAGCCGGATGCGGCCTTCGGTAATCCCCATGGCATCCCGCTGCGCCTGCGTTACCGAAGCGTGAGTCGTGGTTGCCGAGTGCGAGGCCAGCGACTCCACCCCGCCCAGAGACTCCGCGCTGAGGAAGATCTTGATGGCCTTCAGGAACCGTCCCGCGGCCTCGCGGTCTGCGACCTCAAAACTCATCATGGAGCCGAAGCCCTTTTGCTGCTTCACGGCCAAATCGTACTGCGGATGGCTCTTCAACCCGGGATAAGCCAGCTTGCTGACCTTGGGATGCGTCGACAGGTATTCGGCAATCGCGCGCCCGTTCTCTTCGTGCTGCTTGACGCGCAGGGGCAGCGTCTTGATGCCGCGCAGCACCAGGAAGCACTCGAAGGGCGACATGATGCCGCCGGCTGCCTTCTGCACCAGCAAAAACCGCTCCTTGTGCTCCGGTTTGGAGCCGATCAGCGCCCCACCCAGCCCGTCCGAATGGCCATTGAGATACTTGGTCGTCGAATGCATCACGATATCCGCGCCCAGCGCCAGCGGACTCTGCAGCACCGGCGACAGAAAGGTATTGTCCACGCTGACTTCAATGCCGTGCTCGTGGGCAATCGCGCTCACTGCGGCAATGTCGGTCAACACCATCAGCGGGTTGCTGGGCGTTTCGATGTGAATCAGCTTGGTATTCGGCCGGATGGCCGCGGCAACAGCCTTCAGGTCGCTGGTGTCGACGTATTCGATGGCAATCCCATAACCCGAGACAATCTGATCCAGCAGCCGCACCGTACCCGCGTACACATCCTTGGAGCAGATCACGTGATCGCCCGCGCGCAGCATGGCCATCAGCGCCGAGATGGCCGCCATGCCGGTGGTGAAGGCATGGGCGCTGGTGCCGCATTCCAGGGCCGCCAGGGCTTCCTCAAGCCGGTCTCGCGTGGGGTTGCCGGCGCGCGAGTAGTCCCAACCGCGGTCGGTGCCGATGCCGGTCAGTTCAAAGGTCGAGGATAGGTAAAGTGGCACATTCACGGCGCCCGTCTGGGCGTCTGGGTACTGTCCGGCGTGAACGGCGAGGGTCGAGTATTTGTACGAAGCAGGGGTCATGGTCTGCGCTTGATCTCCTGCCTTCTAGCTTACCTCGCCACCTGCGGTGGGGCTAACTCCACCTGCAGTGGGGCAGGCTGTCTTGGGCGGGTTTTGTGGTGTATGCGGCCGGCTGCCGCCGATCCCTTCCGTCTACTTCGGGGTAGTGGCGCCTTGCTTCCCCACATGGGCCACCGGAAAATACCCGGTGCGGGTGCGGACCACGAGTTTGCCCATGCCTTTGGCCGAGGCCGTCACCACTACTCGGCGGAAGCCCGGCTCGGTGGTCGGCTTGTTGCTGTGATAGCCCAGCGTGTACTGATTGCGGATATCCCGCGCCACCTCGGCGGCAATCTGGTCGATGTTCTCAATGGACTTGGGAAAGTAGGCCATGCCCCCGGTCTCGGTCGACAGCATCTCCAGGGCGCGGCGCGCGTGGCGCACCTCCTGGTGGCTCATTTCGTCGCCAAACAGCAGGCCGATGGAGTAGATGACCGGTCCCGACAACTGCTGTACGCGCTGGATGGTCTGCTCAAGATTGAGGGTCGAGGCATTGTCTTCGCCGTCGGTGATCAGGATCAGCACCTGCTTGGGCCGCTTGGCGTCAGCCGCCAGCTTGTCTGCCGAGGCCACCACGGCATCGTAAAGCGCGGTGCCCCCGCGGCTCTCGACATGGCTCAATCCGTCGCGCAGCTTGTTCAGGTCGGAGGTGAATTCCTGGTCGATGAAGGCCTCGTCGGAGAAGTTGACGATGAAGGCTTCGTCTTGCGGGTTCGATGCCTGGATCAGATCCAGCGCGCTCTTGTTCACCGCCGGGCGCTTGCGCGACATCGATCCGGAGTTATCGACCACCATGGCGATCGAAACCGGTAGATCGGTGTGCTGAAAGCTGATCAAGGACTGTTTGACGCCGTCTTCGGTGACCTCGAAATTCTCCTTCTTGAGGTCGGGAACCAGCTTGTTGCCTTCGAGCACGGTGGCGTTCAACACCACTTCTTCCACTTCGGTGCGGAGAATGAAGCCGTCGCCCTGCTTGTGGCCGGTGCCGGTGGAAACGACCACCGGCGGCTCGGCATCGGGCGAGCGCACCGGGTCGCGATCCACGGTGAGCGGTGCCGCTTGCTGCTGGGTAGAGGTGCCGCCTGACCCGCTGGCTGGGGTCGAAGGCTGTTGCCCCGGCAGCGTCAGGGCCGCTGCGGACAAAAGAACCACGAAAACCACATTATTGCAAAGGCGCATAGTAACCGGTACGAGCATGGACTGTCAGTGGAGGTAAACCCTGTGGAGGATTGACCTTCACCTTCACTTTACGCCACTTGCCGTCCCGATTGAGGTTCTGGGGCCTGTATCCGATCACATATTGGTTGCGCAATTCGGTGGAAATCTTCTCCGCGATGTCGCCCATCTCGGCCAGATCGTCCACGCGGAACAGCCTGCCGCCCGTCTCTTCGCTCAAATCGTCGAGCAATTGCGGCCCGGCGCGCTCTTCGGGCGTGGGCGCATAGGGGTCGAAGATGCCGATGGAATAAATCTCCACATCCGACTCCCGCACCTGCGCGCGCAGTTCGCCTTCGGTGTAGCGGGAGCGGTTGTCGCCTCCGTCGGAGACCACCAGCAGGGCCTTGCGCTCGTGCCGGGCGTCCTTCATCTTGTTCAGGCCATAGTAAATGGCGTCAAGCAGGGCAGTGCGGTGGCCGCTGCGCACGGTGGCCAGCCGCGCCTGTATATCTTCGACCGAGTTGGTGAAGTCTTCAATCAGTTCCGGCCGGTCGTTGAACCCGATTACGAAAAACTCGTCTTGCGGATTGGCGGTCTTGATGAATTGCAGAATCGACTCCCGGGCCCGGATGAGCTTGGAGGTCATGGAGCCGGAAAGATCGAAGATGATCCCGATCGAAACCGGTGCGTCTTCCGCGGCAAAGGTCCGGATCGCCTGCTTGCCGCCGCCCTCGAAGACTTCAAAGTCTTCCCGCTCCAGGCCCGTGACTAGCCGGTTCATGGGATCGGTGACCGTAACCGGCACCAGCACCATGTCCACGTCCATGCGGATAAACGAACCAGGGTGCACCTTCAGCGACCCGGTGCTTGTCTCGGCGGGCGCTTCGGCGCCGGCCGGAGCGCCGGTGGCAGGCGTTCCCGTAGTGCCAGGAGGAGGCACATGGACCTTGTTGAGCGGATCTTCTTGCCCCAGAGAGTGTGCAAGCAGGAACACCGCTGCCAGCCCGCAGATGCCCATCCCCCGCCACAACCGAAGCAGGGCCGTGCGTTCGCCTTCCAGAATCCGCTGGACAAGGAGCATCTTCATATCGCAACTCCAAAGAATGAACGCGATATTAGCACGATTCGCACAATTGTGTTGCCATCCCATTGCATCTCGATCGTCCCATCTGCCGGGATTGAAATTGACCTGCCTGGGGTTCCTGCTGGGATACAATCGAGCGAAGCGCATCGACATCCCGTGGCCGGCAACAGCGGGGCTGCGATGCACTAATCCAGTTGTTTGACGGGGAGCAAGACCTTCAGTTATGGCCCGCATCTATCCTTTTCGCGCCTGGCGCTACAATCCTTCTGCCGTTCGCCTGGATGACGTCGTCACCCAGCCTTACGACAAGATCTCCCCGGCCATGCAACAGGCCTACTACGATCGCAGCCCTTACAATCTGGTGCGCATCATTCTGGGCAAGCCCGAGTTGTTTGATGGCGAAGGCGGCGAAAGCGTCTACACCCGCGCGGCCCGCGATTTCACAGCCTGGCGGAAGCAAGGTGTTCTGGTGCAGGAAAAGGATCCCTGCATCTTCGCTTATTCCCAGCGCTTCAAGGTGCCCGGCACTGAAATCGTGAAGGAGCGGCGCGGCTTCATCGCCCTGGGCAAGGTCCACGACTACGCCGAGCAGGTGGTTTACCGCCATGAGCAGACGCTGTCGAAGCCCAAGGGCGACCGGCTCAACCTGCTGCGGGCCACGCACGCGCACTTCGGCCAGATCTTCATGCTCTATTCCGATCCCGCCGGCAGCATCGAGAAGATTCTGTACGACGACAACGGCCCCGCCGACGCCGAAACAACCGACGAGTATGGCGTGTTGCATCGCCTGTGGAAGATCGCCGATCCGGCGGTCATCAACCTGCTGACCACGGCCATGGCCGACAAGAAGCTGATCATCGCCGACGGCCACCATCGCTACGAGACGGCTCTGAACTACTCCAAGGAACATGCACCCGTTACGACGGCACAGGTGCAGCATAGCACCAGCCAAGTGCCGCAGCCCCGCTATCCGGAGGCCGCGGTCATGATGTCGTTCGTGAATATGGACTCCGACGGCCTCGTGGTTCTGCCCACCCATCGCGTGGTGCATAGCCTGCCCGCCTTCGACCCCGCCGCCTTTGCTCGCGCCGCCGAAGCGTTCTTCACGGTCGAGCCACTGCATGAAGCGGACTCCTCGACTTTCATGGACACTCTGGGCAAACAGGAAGGCACCGCCTTCATCGCCGTCACGCGCGGCGGAGACTTTCTGCTTCGTTCGAAATCCGATGTCATCGACGCGGCTTTGTCAGACCTGCCCGAACGGCAGCGTCACCTTGACCTGAGCCACCTGCACTCCATCGTGCTCGACCGGTTGCTGGGGCTGGACGCGGAAAAGGTGCGCGACCAGACCAACATCCGCTACCTGCGCGATGCCGGCGAAGCGGTCGACCAGGTTCGCCGCGGCGAGGCCGATGTCACCTTCCTCACCAATCCCGTTTCCATGGAGCAATTGCGGGAAGTGGCCTTTGCCGGCGATGTGATGCCGCAGAAGTCCACCGACTTCTTCCCCAAACTGCTGAGCGGGTTGACCATCTACGCGCTGGACTAGGACAAAAAGCGGCATCGACTCATCTCTGTGCAGAGGACGCGACCCCAGGGAGACCGGTGCCAACGATCAGCAGGTTTTACGGGATCTTGATTCAGATGTACTTTGGCGATCACGTTCCACCTCACTTTCACGCGCTGTATGCTGAATTCGAGGCGTTGATCGCCATTGAGACATTTGAAGTGATTCGCGGCGGTTTGCCAGGCCGCGCCATGGCGCTGGTGCTGGAATGGGCACAAATTCACCGAGATGAGCTCAGGAGAGATTGGGAACTATGCGTGCAGAATCAAACGCCTATGAGAATCCTCCCTTTGCCTTGATCGACGACGTCGCACCTCGGTCGCCTTGGCGAGTCACCTCAGTCGAAGCCCTTCCCGGCTACCGTCTGCGCGTTGCCTTTGCCGATGGCCTTTCCGGGACTGTCGACATGGCCAACTTGGTACATTCACCCAAGGCAGGAGTCTTCGCCGCACTCGCAGACCCGGCTCTATTTGCGCAGGCTGCTCTGGATTGTGGCGCTGTAGTGTGGCCCGGTGACTTAGACCTTGCTCCCGATGCCATGCATGCGGCAATCCAGCAGCACGGAGAATGGCTTGTCCGAGACCCCTCCTGATGGACAATGTTTTGATCCGGATCAGGTGGTAGCAGTTCAACTGGCCCCTGTTGCATCTCGAAGCCGATTCCCTCTGCTCGACGTCCAAAGAGATAAGAACCCGGCTCAAGACGTTCCAAGAGGAGATAGCATCCGTGATCGGAAGAAGCATCACAGGTCTTTTCTCGCAAGCTCTGATGTTGCTTGCAGCAACTTCTATCTGTGTCCTGCAAGTTTCAGCTCAGGATGCATTGCCACCAAAAGACTCTCCGGCAAACGCATCGCGGCTTTTGCCGGCGCCGGCAAAAGCCGCAACAACTGAAACGACCACAAAACCAATCACCGTCCTGGAAGAGACCCTGATGAGGGTTCGCACCACTGAGCCCCTGAACAGCAAACAAGCCAAGGGAGGCATGCAACTGCGCTTCACGGTGAGCCAGGACATCCTGGTGGGCGATGCGCTGGCCATTCCGTCCGGCGCCACCGTCCACGGTGTATTGGTCAAGTCAAAAAAGGCCGGCGTGCTGACCGGAAGCCCGGAGTTGACGCTCCAGTTGGTTTCACTTGACCTGGGTGGGCACAGATATCAGCTCGATTCCTACCCATTCAAGGTAGAGGGGACCAGCAAGACTCGTCCCACGGAAACCAAGGCCATTCGGGGCGCTTACGTGGGTGCCATCGCGGGCAGCATCACCAGTGGCGTGAGCGCCAAAGGCGGAATCCAAACCGACGGGACAGGCAAAGCGGTCGGCATGGCGGCAGGCGCTGTCGTCGGGGCGGGTGCTGGCGCGGCGGTATCGGCGCTAACCCCGGGCCCCGGAATATGGATCCCTTCCGAAGCGCAGGTGGACTTTTATCTGGCCGCGCCTGTGACCGTTATACCGGTCAGCGCCAAAGAGGCGGCAAAGCTCGCCGAGGGACTTCGTTCCGGTGGCCCAAGCCTCTACTTGCGCGGCGATACTCCATAGTGCGACTGTTGTAACAGGCAACAGCGACTTCCGCCCGCTCAGTGGCGGACCTAAACTGTGCCGCTTCAATGCCTGAAGCCATTCTCTGACTGTCCTTGCCCCGAGGTTTGCTCTTGCCGGTTAAGATCGGAATTCGGCCAGTTTCCACGACAGCAAACCCGGCGCTGCGAGGCTTCGGACTGGCCTTCGCGCTGGCGGCCCTTTTGGCAACCGTTCGACCTTCTACAGCCCAAGCCCCTCCCCCGCCCCCGCAATCCCGCTTCGTGGTGGTGCTCGATGCAGCGCATGGCGGCGACGACACGGGCGCCCGCTTCAAAAGCATGACCGAGAAAGACTTCACCCTGGCTCTCAGCGTCCGTCTGCGTTCCCTGCTGTCCGCCCGCGGCATCCAGGTGATCACCACCCGTGAGTCCGACGCCGCCATCGACCTGAACCGCCGGGCAGAGATAGCCAACCACGCCAACGCGGGAGCCTGCATCAGCCTGCACGCCAGCGACAGCGGAGCAGGCCCACACCTTTTTGTTTCGTCCCTGGCGCCCACGCAGCCCACTGTGTTTGCTGCCTGGAAGACCGCGCAGAGCGCCTGGGTCTCGCGTAGTCTGGCCCTTGCCGGGGTACTCAATTCCGCCCTGGTGCAGGCCGGCATGACGCCCACTCTTGGCCGCACTGCGCTGCCCGCGGTCGATAGCATGACCTGTCCGGCCGTGGCCATTGAGATTGCTCCGCTGCGGATAGCGGGCCACAAAACTACCGCGACGCTCGACGACCCCGGCTACCAAGCCAACGTGGCCGGCGCCTTGGCCGCAGCCATACTGGAATGGAAAGCGGAGGCCCGCCAGCCGTGATTCCCCGCTACCAGACCGTGATCTTCGTCGTACTCCTGGTGGCCTCCGTGGTCATGGGCATCGCTCTCTGGCAACTGCGCGAGCACGCCCACCAGCGCCTGGTGGCCGGACAGGACTCCGCTCCCACCCAGGCCCCCGCCGTCGCGCCCTCCGAGCAGGCTACCCTGCTGGTGGCCAACGACAACGACAGTTCCCTGCTTACCCAAATGCAATCTCTCCCCTTGCCCGAGGATTCCGGCCCCCGCGCCCGGGCAGTGCTGGGGAAACTGCTGGATCTTTACGCCGCGCCCGACGCCAACCACCCCGTGCCGGGAGGAGCTTCCTCGATTACGCAGGTCTACTTTCTGCCTGCCCTCGGTTCGGAAGGCGCCAGCCAGCCCGACTCCGGCCCCCAGCTTGCCGTCATCAACCTGACCGGCGCCTTTGTTGCCAGTCACCCCTCGGGCCTGGAGACCGAGACTCTCACCGTGCTCTCCATCTGCGGCACCCTGCACGCCAACTTGCCCCGCGTCACCCAGGTTCGCTTTCTAGTGGACGGCCAGACCCGCCCCAGCTTAGCCGGCCACGCCGACCTCACTCGCACCTACCTGGTGGACGAGGCCATTCCCGCCGAGGCTGCCCACTAGTGAGCAGCGACGCCGCTGCAAGGGGCTTTAATCCTGCAGCAATCAGCTGTATGATGGACGCGTAGCTATGCGTAAGCCTATCCACCTCACGTTCCCGCCACCCACTCTTGAAGAATTCGAGAAGCACTACCGCATCTCCAAGGCGCGCAAGAAAGAGTTGCTTGCGATGGTAGAGGAGTTCAAGGCTACGCTCTCCAATCAGGATGAGACGCCTGTGGACTTAATCGAACCCGAAAAGAGGCGCAAGAGTGCCTCCGCTGCCTGACCCGAACAGCGTCTTTCTGAACGTCCCTTACGACGAAGAATTCCGCAGCCTCTACATCGCTTACATCGTCGGGCTCTGCCAGCTTGGCTTCGTTCCTCATCTTGCCTCGGAAATCCCAGGTGGGGACCGCAGACTGAACAAAATCATCAAGCTCATCCAGAGTTGTCGCTACTCGATCCACGATCTCTCCAGGATCGAATTGAGCACGACGCCATCAGCCGTGCCCCGATTCAATATGCCTCTGGAATTGGGGATGACGATCACGTGGGCCAATCTGCACCCCAGCCGCCACACCTGGTTCGTTTGGGAGTCGGAGCCCTATCGGCTCCTGCGGTCGGCCAGCGATCTGAATGGAACCGATCCATACATTCACAACGGCACACCGGAAGGAATTCTTCGTGAATTGTGCAATGCGTTCGGGCGTGGCTTTATGCCGTCGGTGCCAAAGATGTTAGAAAACTATCAGTGGGTCAATCACTTCCTTGAAGCAATGCTTTACAAGCACGGAACGCGCAATCCATATGACCGAAGTGTCTTTATGGAGTTGTGTTATATCTCCAAGTTGCTTGCGGATTTGACCCGCCTGTCAGGACCAGCGAGTTAGCAAATGACCCCCACCATCGGCGTTTTCGATTCCGGCTTCGGAGGCCTCACGGTGCTGCGCGCACTGTTGGCCCGGCTGCCCCAGGCCCAATTTGTCTTCATCGGCGACACGGCGAGACTGCCCTACGGCTCCAAGTCGCGACGCACCATCGCCCGCTACGCGGCTCAAAGCGCGCAGTTTCTGGTGCGGGAACAGGGCGCGCAGTTCCTGGTGATCGCTTGCAACACCGCCAGCGCCCTCGCTTTGGACGCCATCCAGGCCGCGGTGCCCGTGCCGGTGCTCGGCGTGATTGAGCCCGGCGCCTCGGCTGCCCGCTCCGCCTCCCGCACGGGCGACGTGCTGGTGATCGCCACCGACGCCACGGTGCAGAGCCACGCCTACGCGGCCGCTTGCCAGGCTTTGGGCTTGCGCGCCCTGGAGAAGGCCTGCCCGTTGCTGGTTCCACTGGTTGAAGAAGGCTGGACCGACCATCCCGTGACCGCGCAGGTCATCCGCGTTTATCTGGATGAGTTGCTGGCGGAGGCCGCAGGCGCGGGCCTGAACCCGGATACGCTGGTGTTGGGCTGTACCCACTATCCGCTGCTGCGGCCTCTGTTGGAGCAGGCTGTCCCTGCCGGGATGCGGGTCATCGACTCCGCCGAAGCCGCCGCCGAAGCCGTTGTGCGCCACTTCCCCATGGAGAAATCGGAAGAACGCCCGCTGACCGCGCAGGTCGTCCGGTGCTTCGCGACCGATTCGGTGGAGAAATTCGAGCGCCTCGGCTCGCGCTTTCTGGAGCTCCCTGTGGGCAAGGTTGAATTGGTCGACCTCGGCGGCTGAGAACGAAAGAACGAGGAACCGAGGCGCGAGCGTCCCGATTTGGACGCCAAAACACATTGCTCTACCGACGTAAGTCCTTTATTTTCAATGCTAGAATTGAGCTATTATCGACCTAACCTGTTTGTTTTCTGTCCGATACGTCGAAAACGGGGGAGGGGGAGGATGGGGGTGGGGCACCGTTCCTTCAACTCAGAGCGTTTTCAGCCCCAAAACGCACTCAAAGTGGGCTTCAATCTCTCTATTATGTGCCCATCGTGAATAATTCTACGCAACGGAGATAAGGGCGCTTTTTTTTTGCGTCACAGCGGTTCCTCTCAACCGGGTTTCCTACGGCTCACTTGCCATCCACATCGCGAGTCAATAGGCTTTTTATCGTGGATGTTCGTGTAAATGGGGCCATGTTGGAACTACTGGGCCGTTATCCGGAGTTCTTTGAACCCAGTACGACCGAGATTCCCGCCGCACTTGAAAGATTGGCGACCGCCGGCTTCAAGGAAGAGGATGGCTGTGTTTCACAAGAAGCGGGTAGGCCAGTCGTGGCTCATCGACAACTTGGAAGCCTACAAGGAGGAAGCGATCGCCTTGCTCGATTTTGGAGTTTGAAGGCCGCTGGTTTCAACCGCGTCGGGGGAGGCGCAGAGGTTGGTCGCGCAGCGCTTCGCGGCAGATAAATCACTCCGTCCTGGTTGGAATAGGCGGGCCGGTAGTTTTCCAGGATGGCCTCCAGGATCGGGGGCTGGAAGCGCTCGTAGGCCCAAGGGTCATTCAGTTCGCTGGATGCGCTTTCGTCTAGTTGGATCGCCGCAAATTTCCGGTCGTGCAACGCGTTGACCATCACGCCTGGATCCAATTTGCCCTGTTCGATGAAGCGCGAAGCGTTGAACGGATCGTACCGATAGGGTTTGCCTGCGTAATAGCAGCGCAGCAGACTTTCGCAAAGCGCCGGGCCATTTTGCTGGCGCAGGTAGACTACCTCCGAGGCAAAGCGGCGCTCCTGGTCGCGACTCTGCGCCAGGGCCTTGTCTGTCCGCCAGTTTCCAGACAGGATCATGGGGATTGCCAGCCAGAGAAACAGCCCTGCGCACACGATGGGGCGAGGCAACGCGGCGATGTTCCCCAGAGACAACCGCGGGAGCCGCGCCCAGAAGACGCCGGTCAGCAAAGCCGTTGCGACCATCACCCCAAAGACTCCATTGATGGCGACTCCCTGACCGCCGCAAAAAACGGCGTCAACCACCAGCGCGCAGATCAACAGCAAGGCGAGCACCCGTCGTCTCGAGGTTTTCAGGCATGGCCGCACCATCCAAACCGCTGCCAGCAAAGGCAAAACAATAGGACCGAGCCAATCCCGCAACTTGATCGCGCCAGCGTAGACGGAATAGCTTCGCGGAGACAGCAGGCAACTGAGATACGAAGCACCGTCGACGTGGCTGGTCACTACCACGCTGATGGCCGTCATGAGCGCGATGGCGCCCGCAAACCGTAAAGCCCTGCGCGGCTTCGACATGGCCAGGTCGACCAATACGGCCAACGGGAACTCGATCAGGTTGTGCTTGATGTTGCCGCTCAGCACAAACAGCAGCGCGCAGACGCCCAGTCCTGCGGCGCCCCGGTTACTTCGAACATAAATATACAAGCCCGCCAGGGAAAGGGCCTGCGCAAGCATCTGCGGATCGTCCATGCCCACGTAGGTGTCGGCGTTGGCGCAGAACAGGGCCAGCAGAAACGCTCCAGCCAGCCACGCTGCGGCGCGCGATCGCGTCATGTGCCAGACAATCAGCGCCGCCAACGCGCCGCTCAGACAAAGGCCCGCGAGCGAACTCATGCGCGCGGCGAACAGATAGCCCGAAGGAGATTCTCCCAGCGCGGCAATCAGATGAAACGAGAGCGCAGGATAGTTGACGTATGTCCACCCATACGGGGCCGGATAAAGCGGTTGATGCGCCGCCAATCTCAACGCGGTATAGGCGTTCCATCCCTCGTTGTAGCCGATCTCCAACAGCCGGAAGGCGCGCACCACCGGAACCACCGCGGTCCATACCAATATCGCCGCGCAGAAAGCGGGCAAAATCAGCGACAATCTGTTGCTGCCGATGCGGCCAAGCAAAAGCTTCATCTATAGGGTTCCATGACCGGTCTCCTTGCTTGAGTGCTTAGACGATGTTTTTCGCTTCCGAGTGACCTGCGGGGAAAGCGCACGAATGCGGTGGAGGGGAGAATGCTCGCAGGGCTTTGGGGCCATCCGGGAGCGAGCATTTGCATGTAGTCTGGAGTTTGGACTTCGCACACCCGATCCAGCCCTGCGCTGCGCGGCACTGTGCGTGTCAGAAGAGGGAGAGCAATCGTGAGCGAGAGCACGGCAAAGCCCATCCGCAGAGCACTTTTGAGCGTCACTGACAAGACCGGCCTGGCGGAGTTCGCGCAGGCCCTGGCAGGCTTTGGCGTGGAACTGATTTCCACCGGCGGAACCGCGAAGGCGCTGCGCGCGACAGGGCTCCAGGTCAAAGACATCAGTGAGTTGACCGGGTTCCCGGAGATGCTCGACGGCCGGGTCAAGACACTGCACCCCAATGTTCATGGGGGCCTGCTTTATATCCGCGGCAACGCCGAACACGAAGCTGCAGTCGCCGAACACGGCATTCAGCCCATCGACATGGTGGTGGTGAACCTCTACGCCTTTGAAAAGACGGCCTCGCAGCCCGGCGTGGCCTTCGGTCATCTGATCGAGAACATCGACATCGGCGGCCCATCCATGGTCCGCTCCGCCGCCAAGAACTTTGAAGACGTGGCCATCGTCACCCGCGTCTCCGATTACGGCCCCATTATCGAAGAGATGAAGGCTGGCCACGGCGCTCTGGGGCGCGCGACGCGCTGGCGTCTGGCCAAACAGGCCTTTGCCACCACAGCCGCCTACGACAGCGCCATCGCCAGCCATCTCGACCGCATTGCCGAGGCCCCCGAGCCCAAGGCACATGCCGAGCCGGACACGACGAGCCTGCCCACGACTGTGAGGCTCAACTTCAAGCTGGCGCAGTCGCTGCGCTATGGCGAGAACCCCCACCAGCGCGCGGCTTTGTATGCCGATGGCACGGGCCTGGGCATCGCCGGCGCTCACCAGCTTCAAGGCAAAGAGCTCAGCTTCAATAACCTGGTCGATTTGGACGCCTGTTGGGAGCTGGCCCAGGAGTTTAACGAGCCCGCCGCGATCATCGTGAAGCACACCAACCCCTGCGGCGCGGCCACCGGAGCCAGCATCCTGGAGGCTTACACCAAGGCTTTGGCCGCCGACCCTGTCTCGGCCTTCGGCGGGGTCATCGGCATCAACCGGACAGTCGATGGCGAGGCTGCAGGAGAGATCGCCAAGCTCTTTGTGGAAGCGATTGCCGCGCCATCCTTTACCCCCGAGGCCCGTGAGCGCTTCGCCGCCAAAAAGAACCTGCGCCTTGTGGAAGTGCGCTCCGCGGCTCCGCGGCCTGTCGTCAAGAACGTCTCCGGCGGGCTGCTGTTGCAGGATGCCGACACCGGCCGCGTCGAGGAGTCGGAACTGAAGGTTGCTACCTGGCGGCCGCCGACGCCAGAGGAGATGCGCAGCCTGCTGTTTGCCTGGCGGGTGTGCAAGCACGTCAAATCGAACGCCATTGTCTACGCCAAAGATGGGCAGACCATCGGCGTGGGCGCAGGGCAGATGAGCCGGGTGGATGCAGCCAAATTCGGGGCCATGAAGGCGGTTTTGCCGCTCGCGGGCTGCGTCGCGGCTTCCGATGCCTTCTTCCCGTTCCCCGACGGACTCGAGGCTGTCGCGGCGGCAGGCGCTACGGCGGTGATCCAGCCGGGCGGATCGGTGAGAGATGCCGAAGTGATTGCAGCCGCGGACAAGCTAGGCATGGCCATGGTGTTCACCGGGATCAGGCATTTCCGGCACTGATACGGTGGCGGGCTCGATTTGTGCTTTCCCAGGTCCCAAAAGCGGGACCTCCACCCCACGGACGAGGACCTGTCCGTGGGGACCCCGGACCTGGGCCACCCGGCTTTTATATTTCAAACCCATGCGATCGTTGGCCTAGTTTTCCGACGGTTTTTCGATGTGGTCGATAACCAGCGCTTCCACCTTGGCTCTTGTCGATTCCAGTTTCAACCCCAACTGCTCTTGAAGTGCCGTCAGGATCGAACTTCCAGCCGCATCCTGCGCCCCTGCGCTGGGCGCGCCTTGGCTTGCCCCGGAGGGGTTCACGATGGCATTACCTTGTTTATCGGGCGTCCAGTTCAAAGCGAAGTCATAACTGCCGGTCAGGCCGGTTTCGTCAACGACCACGCGGCCGCCGAGATCGTCCCTGCCCGACAACCAGCCGGTGAAGAGCGCCATCGAAACCGCGTCTGCCCGCAACTGTCCTCGCGATCCCCCGCTCAGAGTGGGCATGGGCTGGGCTTGCGGATCGAGCGATCCTTTGGCCGGAATCAGCTTCGGACCATTCTTCGCGACGACCAATGCATAGACGGGCAGATCTTTGACCTGACTCCTGACTTGCAGGTTGAATCGATCCATCAGCAATGACCGAACCATCAATCTGTATTGTTCAAATCTCCGATCGGGAAGCAGGTTCTTGATTGCTTCCGCTTGCGCATCCGCAATCTTGGCATCGACATCGAACCGGTCCGATCCAATCCAGCGTGGCTCCTTCGGAAGCTGGTCGTCCGATTTGACGTTGTAGGCAAACCGGATCAGCGCGGTCACGGTGCCGTTCTCGACTCTGAATCTTGTGGGCGAAATCATGAAATTATGCAGATCGCTGTCGGATTTGCTGGGCCGGATCGCAGCCACTTCGAAGGCCGGCAATGGGGCTGCTGCGTTCTGGACTTGGATCGGCGGCGCGGCTGATTGACCTGGTGCGCACTGAGCGCCCAAGGCCACCAATCCCACCATCCCCAACAAAAGCCGTATGCCGTGCATTGGTTTGCTCATACTCTCTCAAAAAATCGTTGGCGATGCTGGCTCTAATCTTTTGGACGGCCGAAGAACAGAACGTAGCCGTCGGGGTCGGAAATCTCAAAGCCGCGCAAGGCGTCGTGGGTATCTTTGAGCGGCGTGCTGAAGGTTGTGCCATGTTCGGCAAATTCGGCGGAAAGGGCATCCGGGTCCGGTGCATACACAAAGGCGTCCCATCTCATGGCGGGATGGCGCATAGGGTTCGGAAGCGGCGCAACCGCTCTGTCGGACTTGACCAGGATTTGTCCTCCGTCCCGGCCGACGATGGCGAACAAAGGATCCTGATCCGGCTCTTTGAATCTCGTCTCAAAACCAAGCTTGTCGCGGTAAAAGGCAATGGTTCGATCGACGTTGCCGACGATGAAGAATGGCGAGATAGCGTGTGTGGTTGCTCGTGGCCTGTCCATGGTTCTCCTTTGCTGGCGAGTGACCGACTGTTCTTTTCTGCAAGGTTAACAGCCCGTAGCAAAAGTCTGAATCTCTAAGAACATCCCACAGGGGCTGAGGCCCCGGCTTGAGTTTCAGCGTCTTGCGGCACGCGGCCCCGACCCTGAGGGTCCCCCGGTGCCCCGGTCGTGCCCTGCCGCACTGGAGACTTTCACCACGGGCTGCCAAGGATGGATCGTTCGCCAATGTTCGATGCCCGGGAGTCTATACCGGCACGCCGTTTGTCGCCGGAAGCAGGACCCCGACGAGGCGGCTCTGCGGCCGCAAAGCCCACGAAGTCACACAGAAACCGGTAATGACCAGCGGCGCGATGACATGAAAGCCGTAAGCGCCGTACCCGCCCACCGCCGCGCAAGATGCTGCCGCGCCAGTCAGGTCAAAGAAAATGCCGGCGTACGCCCACTCCTTCAGCCGCGGAAAACGCGGCACCAAAATGGCAATGGCTCCAAGCACCTTCCAAACTCCCAGGATGGCGAAGAAGTACATCGGGTAGCCCAGGGCGGGCACAACGCCATGGGGCTTTGCGAGATATTGCGCGATCTGCGCCATACCGCCGCCTCCGATGAAAAACGCCACGAGTACGGTCATCGTCCAATAGACAACGAGTTTTGATTTCATGGTTATTCCAACCTCCCAATGACCTGTTCGAGTTTGCCGATGAAGCTCTGCCATCCGTATTTCGCACCTTTGAAGCTGGCGCTTTCTTCCGACGGGAAGCCAGAATGCTCCATCCGTACATGGGTGCCGGCCGGGGTCGGCGTCAGCGTCCAGGCAACCACACTTTCCAGGCCCATCGAAACCCAGGTATACGAGAGCCTTGCAGGCGGATCGACCACGAGGACTTCGCAGTCGATGATCCCATTCCAGCCCGGCACAGGCGTGGAGCGGAAGTTGAAGCGGTGTCCCACCACAGGCTGAAAATCGTTCTTCATCAGCCACTCCTCAACCAACTGGCCCTGGCTGAGAGCTCGCCAGATCTTCTCAGGTGGATGCGGCATCTCCCGTTCTATGACGAGAGTACGAGTCGGGTCGATAGTCGTCATTTGTCCATCCTTTTCAGTAGGTTTTCAAGTTGATCGAATCGGTCTCGCCAGAAGGAGCCATATTGCTCCATCCAGTCGGCCAGCGGAGCCAAAGCTTGCGGACAAGCACTGTAATGGGTTTCGCGGCCCTCATGCCGATGGCCCACAAGCTTGGCGCGCTTCAGTATGGTCAGATGTTTGGAGACGGCAGGCTGGGAGATCCCGGCGCTGCTGGTCAACGCATGGACCGTTTGTTCGCCATCTCGCGCCAACCTCTCGAAAATTGCCCTGCGCGTCGGGTCGGCGAGGGCTTTGAAGACGGGATCGGCTAGGGCCGGCATGGGGGAACAATAACCAAACGGTTATTGATTGTCAAGCCGAAAGAGGGAGGGTGAGTGTGTTTTCGAGGGCCTATTTTTCGGCGCTCGAAGCCAGACGTGGGCCGCGGTGCATCTCGTGTTCTTTGCCAGAACGAGATTTCATGGATGCTCTCTCTGAGCGGATCTGGAGTAGAAGTGATTTGAATCACATTGGAGCTGTGCCGTTTGGTGTATTCTCCATTCAAATGGGACGCTTATCCAAAGTCGTGGTCCTTGCGCTCTTGCTGATCTTTGCAGGAGTTCAGGATCTGACGCCCCATCTCTGTGCTCAGCCTTTGGCGTGCCACGCGCACCCCTGCTGTGCAGCCCACCAGCAGGCTTCGGGTATGGGGTGCGGGACGGACTCCACGGTTTCGGGGAACCCCTCCTGCTGCAAAGTTTCGCCAGTGGAATCAGTGCCCGCCCTACCCATTCTGAACCCCGGCAATTCGCAGCAGGGCGCATACATCCTCCGAGCAACAAGCGATGTATCAGGCTTGCTCTCCGCACCGATTCTCCTACCCGATCGTGGTTTTCCGCGATCGGTGAAGTTGCAGAATTCGCCCGTTCACGCCCTCCTTTGCACCTTCCTGGTTTAATGCACCCCTGCGTCTAGAATCGCTCAGGCCAAATTGGTCTGCAGCGTCTACTTTTTCAGACAAAGGGAGTAATCCATGAAGAATTCAAGAATCCTCGCGATTTCGCGACTCTTGCCGCCTGTCGTCATTCCTGCCTTGGTGCTCGCCGCCAGTTTGTTGGTCTTTCTCCCTCGGGCCGCCGCTCAGAATTCACCAGGTCGCGACCAGGCCAGCGCTCGCCAGATAGTCGAGGCTTGGGAGTCGACCGCCCGAATGCATCAGGCAATCGGAGCGGAGAAGGGCGACCTCAAGATCGGCGAAGAAGGAATCGAATTCCGGTCGCAAAAGGGACGCACTGTCAAATGGCCGTTTGCAGAAGTGCAGACATTTCTTCTATCGCCGCACGCTCTGGCACTCGAAACATACGAGAACCGCAAGCATCACTTGGGCGGGATGCAGCGATTCAGATTTGACCTGGACCGAGCCGTTCCCCCGGAGTTGGCCGCGGAGCTGTCGAGAAGGATTCAGCGTCCCTCGCAGAATGAAGTTCCCGATCCAGGAACGCAAGGCATCGTCCTCCCTGCCCATCATCGGACGCTCACCGGCGGCACGAACGGAACGCTGTGTCTGTCCAAGAGTGGAATCGATTACGTCACGGCTGTCCGCGGGGACAGCCGCAGTTGGCGGTGGGCCGATCTGCAAACTTTATCGGACCCCGATCCCTTTCACCTGCTTGTGTTCGGGTATCGCGACACGTACTTCTTCGACTTGAAAGAGCCTCTATCGCCTTCCCTGTTTTATCGACTGGTGGATGCCTTGGATGCGCACAACATGGCCGAGCCGGGGCCCAGGCCGGATGCGCAAATTCAAAGCAGCCAGAAACAAAATGGACAGGGAGTTCGAAATGAGTAGATTTGGAAAACATCGAAGCGCACTTTGGCTTGGATGGCTTGTACTGCTTCCATTCGGTCTGTTGTCTCAAGAGGCAAGTAAGGTTCAAGGCCTCGCGCTCGTTTCGCAGGGCACAGAGGCTGGCCAATCGACTTTCCAGCCTCCGCTGGTCCTCGACGATGTGGTTGAAGAAGCCTTGCGCAAGAACCCGGAGGCTCAAAGCGCGCTGCACTCTGTGAATGCATTGAAGCGGCACGTGCCACAGGTCAGGTCGCTTCCCGATCCCACGATCTCGGTGGGATGGGCCGGCAATATCGCTCCATTCAGCGTGCAGGATGGAGACCCATCCAGTTACAGAGGCGTCACAGTCTCGGAGCAGTTTCCCTATCCCGGCAAGTTGAAATTACGTGGAGAGATAGCCAGCAAGGAAGGCGACGCGGCAGAAGCCGACTACGAGACAGTGCGGCGCAGAGTGGAAGCCGAAGTCAAGGCTGCTTACTACGACTATTTCTATTTCGACAAGGCCATTGAGACGACGAGCCGGAACAAGGAACTTCTTGAAAAGCTCTCGAAGATTGCGGAAGCGCGTTACCGGGTGGGAAAGGCCATGCAAGCGGATGTGTTGCGGTCTCAGGTGGAGATCTCGCTCCTCATTGAGAAACTCACCATGCTCGAGCTGCAGAGGGACACGGCAAAGGCAAGGCTCAATGTGTATTTGCTTCGGTCGCCGGAGTCGCCGCTCGGGCCCGCAGTCGATTTGGAACCTGCAACCATCCGGTACTCGCTTGATGAATTGTATGAGCTTGCAGCGGGAAACGACACCGCTGCGCTGCGGAATGGAGCAATGGTGGAACGAGACCGCTTGGGCGTGGCGCTCGCACGGAGAGAGTATCGGCCTGATATTGGTGTGAGCTACATGTACCAGCAGCGGTCCTCACAGCCGGATATGAATGGAGTCACTTTCACGGTGAGCATTCCTGTTTTCTACAAGAGCAAACAGCGCCAGGAAGTTGCCGAGGCAAGTGAAGGCCTGATCAGTGCGGAGAGGATGCGGGACAATCGTCTGAACGAAGTGAAGTTTGAGTTGAAGCAGCAGTACCTTGCCGCAAAGGCATCGGAGCGTCTGCTCACGCTCTACTCAAAAGGTGTCGTTCCTCAATCGTCACTCGCTCTGGAATCGTCGATGGCCTCGTATCAGGTCGGCAGCATCGATTTTCTTTCTCTGCTCTTCAATTTCACAACGCTTCTGGAATACGAAACCGACTATTACCGGCAACTTGCCGACTACCAAACGGCGCTGGCCCGGATTGAGGTTTTAACAGGCGCCGATGTAACTGGCCAGCAGACGAGCGAGACTCGCACAACGAGCCCTGAAGCTCTGAAGGAGACAAAGTAAATGTCATGGAACAGTCCGTTATGAATCACTCAGTAAAAAGAACCATCCTTGGCACTTTGATCGTTTTGACGCTGGGTGCTGTTTATGCAGCTTCGACTCACCATTGGCTCGGCCAGGGAGGAAGAGCTCTTGCCGCATCGCAAAGCGCCCATGAGAGACAGCCCATCTATTGGTTCGATGCCATGAACCCTCAGCACCATTACAACAAGCCAGGAAAGGCTCCGGATGGCATGGACCTTGTTCCGCAATATGCAGACCAGACGGCAACGACTGGAGCACAGGCGGGCGGTTCAGCCACACCGAATAGTCCGGATATGCCCGGCATGTCTTCAAAGCAATCGGCGCCAGGTAACCGCACAGTGCTCTATTGGTATGACCCCATGCACCCTGCATACAAATCGCCAAAGCCAGGGATTGCTCCCGATTGTGGAATGACGCTTGTTCCCAAATACGCGGAAGACCAAAGCATGGCAACAATGCCAATGGGTACGGTGACGATATCGCCAGAAAGGCAGGTGCTGGCGGGTGTACGCACGGCAGTTGTCGAGCGAAAGTCACTAGTTCGCGACGTGCGCACCACCGCGCAAATTGTCGCCGACGAAACCAGGATTGCCCATGTTCATGTCAAGGTGGCGGGCTATGTCGACAAGGTGTATGTCGACTTTGTCGGCCAACTCGTGAAGAAGGGACAGCCGCTGTTTACGCTCTATAGCCCGGACTTGGTATCGACGCAAGAGGAATACCTGATAGCCAAACGCGGTAACGCGACGCTCGGGAATGCTCCTTTTCAAGAGATAGCCGACGGATCGAAATCGCTCTTGGAATCCGCCAGGCAGCGGCTCAAGCTGTGGGATATATCGGACGATCAGATCAAGGAACTCGATGCGACCGGCAAGGTCCGCAAAGACTTGACGTTTTATTCGCCGATCACTGGGTTTGTGACCGATCGCAAGGTGTTTCCGCAGACATCGGTCACGCCGGACACGGAACTGTACACGGTCTCAGATTTGTCGACTGTGTGGGCAGACGCAGACATCTATGAGTATGAAGTTCCCTTTGTGCACCTTGGCCAGCGGGTCTCACTCAACCTCAGCTACTACCCTGGCAAGACATACACGGGAGACATTTCATACATCTACCCGACCGTGGATCCACAGACACGAACCGTCAAGGTGCGGATAGAGCTACCGAATCCTGGATTTGCTCTCAAGCCACAGATGTTTGCCGACGCGAGGCTGCACGTCGATTATGGGACAAAGATCGTTGTCCCCCAGGAAGCAGTGCTTAATTCGGGCACGGAGCAACATGTTTTTGTGGTTCACGACGGCGGCGTATTTGAACCTCGAAAGGTCACGATTGGTCCGATGGTGGATGGGAACGCGGTGATTCTTTCAGGGCTCAAAGCAGGAGAGACGATTGTCGTATCGGGAGACTTCCTGATCGACTCCGAGAGCGGACTGAAAAGCGCAATGGGCGGAATGTCGCATTGAGGAGAATAGCTATGAACTCGAGACGGATTGTCACGACAGCAATTGTTCTCATCTTGGCTGGAGCCGCTGTTTTTTCATGGTTCAAGTTTATCGCCCGGCCTACCCCGGTTGCTTGCGGCTACTGTAGCCGTCCGCTTCATGCAAACCTCTCCGTTACCGCAGAGATCGCAGGCATCAGGGCGGAGGTATGCTGCACGAGGTGCGCCATTTCCGAAGCCAATCAACAGCGCAAGCCTCTCCGCTTGATCTCAGTGCATGATTATCGATCCGGCCGGACCATCTCTGCTTCGAATGCATGGTTTGTGGAAGGGAGCCGAGCCATGGCCTGCGATCACGATGCAATGCGAATGAATGAGATGAAGGGGACCGATCCGATGGCCTACGATCGCTGCTCTCCCGGGACACTTGCGTTTGCGGACAAGCAGGTGGCCGATGCGTTTGTAGCCGAGAATGGCGGCGCCGTTCTCTCCTTCGCGCAAGTGATGAGCGAGGTCAAATTCCAATGATGAATCGGATTATCGACTTCAGCGACAAGAACAGGTTTCTCATATTCCTCTTCGTTGCTGTGGCCATTCTGCTTGGATGGACCTCGATGAGGAATACGAAGCTCGATGCGATTCCCGACTTGTCGGATACACAGGTGATCGTCTATGCGAAGTGGGACCGCAGCCCCGACATCATGGAAGATCAGGTTTCATACCCGATCGCCTCGGCGCTGCTCGGGCTTCCAAAGGTGAAAGACATCCGCGCTTTCTCCGATTTCGGCTTCTCCTATATTTACATCATCTTCGACGAGGGGACGGACATCTACTGGGCCCGCTCCCGGACGCTGGAGTACCTGAATTCTGTAACTCCGAGGCTGCCTAAGGGAGTTAGCGTCGAGCTTGCAAAGGATGTGACCTCGGTCGGCTGGGTCTATGAATACGCGCTCGTCGATACAACGGGGCAATACAGCATCGATCAGCTCCGCTCTTATCAGGATTGGTCTTTACGGTACGCGTTGCAGACAGTCCCAGGGGTTGCCGAGGTTGCGCCCATTGGCGGCTTCGTGCGGCAATATCAAGTCAACGTCGATCCGAGCAAGCTGCTCGCCTACAAGATCCCCATCAATGCAGTCAGCGACGCTGTAGCGAAATCGAATAACGACGTAGGCGGACGGCTAGTCGAATTCACCGGCCGCGAATATATGGTCCGTGGCCGAGGATACATTCGTTCTCTCGACGACATCGGCAAAACGGTCATCATGGCAAACCCACTGACAGGAACGCCGGTGCTTGTGAGCGACGTGGCGACGGTGACGTTTGGCCCCGATATGCGCAGGGGCGTGGCGGAATTGGATGGCAAAGGCGAGGTCGTCGGCGGCGTTGTGATCATGCGCTACGGAGAGAACGCACAGAAGGTCATCGAGCGCACCAAGGAGAAGCTGAACGATCTGAAATCCACGCTCCCTCCCGGCGTAAAGCTCGTTACCACTTACGACCGATCCGAGTTGATCGATCGAGCGGTCGATAATCTCAGACATACCTTGATTGAAGAACTGATCATCGTCAGCCTTGTGATCATGATCTTTCTTTGGGATTTGCGCAGCGCGATTGTTCCGATCGTCACGATTCCTGTAACCGTGATCCTCGCTTTTATTCCGATGCAATGGATGGGGATGACGGCAAACATCATGTCTCTTGGCGGCATTGCCGTGGCGATCGGCGCACTGGTGGACGCATCCGTTGTGATGGTCGAGCAGACTCACAAGAAGCTTGAGCATTGGGAAGCGGAAGGCCGCCCCGGTCCATCTCATGCCGTTGTGATTGCAGCCGTAAAGGAAGTGGGCGGACCCAGCTTCTTTGCATTGCTCGTGATAGCAGTGGGTTTTCTGCCGGTCTTCAGCCTGGAAGGTCAAGAGGGGCGGCTCTTCAAGCCGCTGGCGTTCACCAAGAACTTCTCGATGGCAATCGCCGCTATTCTGGCGATCACGCTGGCCCCGGCCGCAATGCGTTTCCTCTTCTCGCGTATGGACGGCTTCGTCTTCAGGCCAAAGTGGCTTGCGAGAATCGTCAATGCAATTTTCGTGGGCAAGGTTCATAGCGAAGAGAATCATCCCATCAGCAAGCCGATGATGAAGGTCTATCATCCAATCGTTGAGTTTGTCCTCGATCACAAGTGGCTGACCATTTGCGCCGCGTTACTGGTGATGGCGCTGAGCATTCCTGTGTACTTCAAGCTGGGATCGGAGTTCATGCCGCCGCTGGATGAAGGCACACTCCTGTACATGCCATCGACATTGCCGGGCATCTCTGTCGCAGAGGCCACCCGCACGCTTGAGACGCAGGACAAAATCATTGCGGCGTTCCCCGAAGTCGAGCGCGTTTTCGGCAAGGCAGGCAGGGCAGAGAGCTCGACCGATCCGGCGCCTTATTCGATGATGGAAACAACGATCGTGCTCAAGCCCGAGGATCAGTGGCCGAAACTGGATCGATGGTACTCGAAGTCAGCGCCACATTGGCTGCAGCCTTTTCTGCAGAGGTTCTGGCCGGATCACATAACAACCCAACAACTTATATACGGGGCTGGCGGTCTGAATGCGGCATTGCAGATTCCTGGAATCTCCAATGCCTGGACCATGCCAATCAAGGCTCGTACTGACATGCTTACAACGGGCATTCGCACCCCTCTGGGCATCAAGGTGCTTGGCTCCGACCTCGGACAGATACAGCAGGTCGGCGAGCAAATCGAAACAGCATTGAAAGATGTCCCCGGAACCACGAGCGTTTTTGCGGAGCGCACCAGTGGCGGGTATTTCTTGGATTTCGATCTGAAACGGGATCAACTCGCCCGCTACGGTTTGACGATTGACGATGCCGAGAGCGTGCTCATGTCGGCGGTGGGCGGCGATCAGGTATCCACCACGATCGAAGGGCGCGAACGCTACTCGGTCAATGTGCGCTATCTGCGCGACTACCGCAGCGACATCGGCGCACTCGAACGAGTGCTTGTCGCGACACCTTCGGGAGCGCAGATTCCCCTGGGCGAGATTGCGGATATCCGCATGAAGACCGGCCCAGGCATGATTCGCGACGAGAATGGCAGGCTCAGCGGATACGTCTACGTGGATGTCTCCGGACGCGATATTGGAAGTTATGTGCGCGATGCCAAGGTTGCCGTCGCCAAAACTGTAAAGGTTCCGGCTGGGTACGAACTGGTGTGGAGCGGGCAGTACGAATTCATGCAGCGAGTGGCCGAACGCCTGAAGCTGGTGGTGCCCATCACGCTGTTCATTGTCTTCCTGTTGCTTTACTTCAATACCGGCTCGGCGATCAAGACCGCGATCATCCTGATGGCTGTCCCCTTCTCGGCTATCGGTGCGATCTGGTTCCTCTACTTGCTGCATTACAACATGAGCATCGCTGTGTGGGTGGGACTGATTGCGCTGCTCGGTGTAGACGCCGAGACCGCCGTCTTCATGCTTCTGTACCTTGACCTGGCCTATCACGATGCTCTGAAGAACGGCGGCATTCATTCATGGGACGACCTGCGCGAAGCGATCGTACACGGGGCTGTAAAGCGTCTGCGGCCCAAGGTCATGACTGTTTCCTGCATGCTCTTCGGGTTGATGCCGATCATGTGGTCTGTGGGCTCGGGAGCGGACGTGATGAAGCGCATTGCTGCCCCTATGTTGGGCGGCATCGTCACTTCGTTCCTGATGGAACTGGTTGTCTACCCGCCCATATTCGCAATCTGGAAGTGGAATTGGGAAGTCAATCCGGCGCTCAAACGGGAAGCCGCCCTGGTTCAGGAGGAGGCGCATGTCTAGCTGGCTGGATAGAACCAGGAATTCGATTTGGGGGATAGGCTTGGCGGGCGTGGTTTTCTTGACTGCTCCTTCCGGCCTTGTGGGTCAGAACGTCTCGCTCTCCCAGCAAAGCGAACCGGTCGCGGCCCAACCGTTTGCCGGATTTGACGATTCGCTGTCGAGAGTTGCAGATTCGCTCCTGGCCTCCGCAGCTTGGACAATGCCTTCAGCGGCCGTGCAAGTTAACACGGGTAAACCTGGAGATGTCAGCCCTTTTGCGAAGTATGAACAGATATCTGGAGTTAAGTACGAGCCTGGTCAAAGCTCCGCCGCAATGCGCCTGATGCTTCTACGTCCCGTGGTCGAGCCTATTCTGAGAAGTCGCGGGGTTCCGACTGATTTGGCCGGTGTAATTCTCGTCGAAAGCGGAGGCCGCATGTCAGCGCTGTCGCCTAAAGGCGCGCGCGGTCTTTGGCAACTGATGCCGGATACTGCCCGCCGCTACGGATTGCGAGTGGATGCGGTTCAGGACGATCGCCTCGACCTTTTCAGGGCAACCGATGCCGCGGCACGTTATCTTCATGACCTTTATGCTCAGTTCGGCGACTGGAAGCTGGCACTGGCCGCCTACAACACGGGGGAAGGCAACGTGGGGTGGGCCATTCTCAAAGCGCACACGCAAGACTTCGATCAACTGACAAATCTGCGGATGCTACCCCTGGAAACCAGAACCTATGTTCCCCGCGTTCTTGCCACGGCACAGCTTCTGGGACAGTCTTTGACTCGTGTGAAGACCCGAGACCCGATCGGCGGCACAACCGTCTTTGCTGTCAGTAACCAGTGAGGATAGCCCAAAGGCAGCAATCGTCCCTCAGCCCAGGTGCAGGTCAACAGTGGGAAATTTCGCAGTCTACGTTTCTTGCAAAGCTGTTCATACTTCATTCAACGGAGAAAGCCATGAAAAAGACACGAGTCCTCGTCCTCGCCTTGATGTCGGCCATCACGATTCCTGCAATTCAGCAGCTTCATGCAGCCTCGCAATCAATCGAAGGGGTCGTCACCGACTCCATGTGTGGCAGGAAGCACATGATGCCGGGCAAGTCAGATGCTCAGTGCGTCCAGGAATGCATCAAGAGCGGCAGCAGCTACGCTTTGGTAGTGGGCGGAAAGATCTACACTCTCGCAGCCAAACCACAGACCGTTGCGCCGTTTGCCGGCAAGCATGTCCAAATCGAGGGGATACTCAAGGACAAAACCATCACGGTGACTTCGATCGGTGCGGCTAAGCCGTCCAGAATGAAGATGTAACGCGATTTGGTATTGGGAGGCCATTGAAGAAGGACCCGGTGGTTCAAGGGCTGTGGCGGTCGTTGCCTGGCTGCCACCGCGGGTCACACCGGAGGTTCGCCGCTCATGGAATGGTGGGAAAGTTCATAACAGGCTCTCGTGCTTGGAGAATGCTGCAGATGGGGTTCTGGCCGAGTTGGAATCGCTTTCCCGGATGTCCATGCGTTCGATGAGACCGTTTGCAATGGTATAAACGTGCCACACCTCGCTATCGGAAAGAACCTCGCCGCCAAGACTCTTCACGAGCTGGCGAACCCTGACGTCTGTTTTGCCCCCTTCGCGATCGATCACCTCCGTTGGTTCCACATGGGGATCGAATTCCTGCCACTGACGTGTCCAGTAGGCACGAATCTGCTCTTTCCCAACTGCGCGGCCACCCTCCGATGCTTTGGGCCAGTTGACGTTGTCACTCATGAGCGCAAGGACGCCGTCAATGTTTCGCTGGTTAAAAGCAGTGTAGGCCTGAGCTATCAGCGTCTTTGTGTCGGCCATGAGTCCTCCAGTCTACCTATTTGTACGTTACACAGGAAGGCGTGAAAGTTCCAGAAGGCTCGTAAACAGGGAAGGCTACTTTGAGGTTGGAGGGCTGAAAAAAGACATTCTTGCCCCTGGCGGGGGAGTACAGCCATTTGTCCGAGGCGGACCATGAAACTTTGGACTGGATGATTGCGTACTTATGGATGGGGGATGGACCGCCTCGCCGAGAGCGAGGAGTAAACTGTTTCCTCGTTCAATCACTCTCGTCTGAGAGAAGCGAAAGGCAGAAATGAAAAGGAATATTCTCGGAATTCTGGCGTTTACCGCTATGGCCGGTGCAGCTTCACTCTCGGCTCAGTCCCCGGCGCAGGCTCCGGTCCCGGCGCAAGTTTCGGCGGCCTCTCCGACCGCCGACGAGGTCGTCAACAAGTATCTGGACGCGATTGGCGGCAAGGATGCAATCGGCAAAGTCAAGACGATGTCGGTCGAGGGCACGATGCAGGTAATGGGGAGCGAAGCCCCAACCACGACCATTCTGGTGGATGGGGTGGGCATGAAACAGGAGTCCGAATTCAACGGAACCAAGATCATCTCGTGCTACACGGACAAGGGTGGCTGGACGGTGAACCCGATGGCGGGCGTCAACGACCCGACGCCGATGCCGGATGAGCAGTACAACTCGGGCAAGGCCGGAATCTACGTGGGTGGATCTCTTTACAACTACGCGGCGAAGGGCAGCACGATCGAGTTGGCGAGCAAGGACGACAAGGCCTACACGATCAACCTGACCACGAAGGAGAAGGTCAAGTACACCTTCGTAATAGATGCGAAGACGAATCTGGTGAACACCATGATCTCGGAGGGCCATATGCAGGGCCAGCCTGTGACGGTCACGATCAGCTACTCGGATTATAGGAAGACGGAAACGGGCTTCATGGTTCCTTATGGCATCAGTCTCGATCTGGGGCAGTTTCAACTGAGCATAGCGGTGAAGAAGGTTGAGCTGAACAAGACGATTGATCCAGCAATCTTCGTCATGCCGAAAGCCGGAGCGTAATCCGGGCACAGATGGCGGCGCTCTGCGGTAGCCTTCCTGGTGTTCGGGTCCAGGTCCTTGCGGAAGGGCCTGGGCCCGAAATCGGTATTGGGCCGGATGGCAGAATCCCCGCGCTGGAATGTCTGCGACGCCAGGAGCAAGTCTAGCTTGATCCGGAGGCAGAACTGGTAGCGATGCCGTGCTCGAGCTTCTTGGACAGGAAGATGCTCGACAGGCAGAAACCAACGAACAAGTAATAACCGGGCAGGATCCTGGAGGCATTCGTCGGAATCAGCACTTGCTGGATGTTTGGCATGTCGCGGACGCCGTCCCAGCCGCTTCCGATGACGCCATTGAACGCGACGAAGGACATGAAGATCGCGAGTGCCATGACGTCGGCCATGGACCACTTGGATAGCTCGAAGGCCAATAGCCTCACCAGGCGGTTGGTGCGCAACAGCGCCGGCCGAAAGAGACACGCGCCCAGCGCCATCATCTTCAACGCCGGGAAGACTACGCTGAACAGGATCACCAGCACGGCAACAACGGTCATCTCCGGGCGGCCCATCTCAATCAGGGTCTGACACACTTCAAGTACGGTCTTGCTGCGGTAATAAAGCGATTGGTCGCGGAACTCGATGGGCGTGCCGAGCAGGGTTGCGTCCAGCTTCGTGACCCGGACTTCCACCTCCAGCATGGGGCTGAGCACGCCGCCGGCCAGCATCGCAACGCAGAACAACATCAGCACTGCCACGGCGCCACGGGTGAGCGCCGGCTTACCGACCATCAGCAGGATGAACCCGAGCGCTGCCGCGGCCAGAACCATGAGACAGGAGCGAGTCGTCTCCCGGTCCGCTTCCGCGATCTTTTGGCCCAGAAGCACTTCGCAAGCAGCGGCGCCAGTGCTTGTGGGGGCACACCCATAACGCTTCAGGATGCCGTTGTAGGTATTCATGTCGGTGGCGCCGAACGTGTTCTTGACCGCATCGGCAAGAACGACGCGGACGGAGTCCTTGAATCCCTTTTGTGTTTCCTGCTTGGCCAGTTCCGCCATCACCACATCGGTGTACTCCGGCACATGTGGACGCAGGGACCCGACGATCATGTTGACGAACATCGGATTGCCCCCGCCGGGCAAGCCCGATCCCTTGGCGTTGGGCGATGTCATCTGGGTCTCGATGTGGTCGAGCAGTTCGTTGAGCGACCGTTCGACCATGGGCCGGAGACTCTTGCTTTGCCCTTTGAGATCGAGCTTATCGACTTGCGCATTCAGAATTGGACCGATGATGCCGCGCCATTGGTCGGCGCTCAGGATTCCGTAGCGCGCGTGTGTGATTTCTGCCAAGTCGGTACGGATGAGGCGGCGCGCGGCCAAGCCATCCACAGTCTTCCAGCTGAACCAGATTGCCGGCAAGAGGAGAATCGCGGCTGCTGCCAAGCGGAAACTTAACCGGTGCGGATGTTCGCTCGGTGACGGTCTCGTAGGTGTACCAACTCTTTCCATGGTGGTGATAAGTAGTATAGAACCCGTCCCGAGGGGTGGAGAACTCAAACCGCGACGATCGGAAGGGTTACGCGAACATGCTCGCGAAGGTGCTTGAACAGAAGCTACCTACCGGCTCTCAAGAGAAGACCGGTGTGGAAGGCCTCAAGAGCAAGCAGATTGAGAACCGGGGGTGCTTCTTTCTTTGAACTCGCTTCAAAATTGCGAGTCCGCTCCCGATTGCAGCAATCTACCGCGCTCAATCTGGTCCAGAAACGGCCATTTGCCTGTCCCTCGAAAACGCCTGACTTCGAGGCCAGATATGGAAGATTCCATTCTTTGACACTTGACGACTTGCCAGTGCCTATCACAAGCTCATGCGTATCGTTGAGGGGAGGCGATGCGCGATGGCGCAGCTTTTCAAAAGATTCCACGAGCCAATTGAGTTCACTTCTTCGATTCTCAAAATCGCATTGACGGTGTCGATGACCGCTCCGGTCGCTGCCCAAGGCATAGTGCCCGATCCCGCTTCAATCTCTCATGAATCAACGGTCGCGATTCAGGTAGATCTGACCAAGACTGTCGGCGTCTACAATCCCATCTACAGTTGGTTCGGTTACGACGAAGCGAACTTTACGACGATGCCCCACGGCAAAGAGCTTTTGGCCGAGTTGCATGACCTCAGTCCGGGGCCAGTCTACATCCGCACGCATCATCTGCTCACCTCGGGCGATGGCAAAGCGGAGCTGAAGTTCAGTTCGACCAACGTCTACTCAGAAGATGCCAACGGCAGTCCGGTCTACGACTTCAAGATCCTCGACGGCATCTTCGACGCGTATCGGACGGCCGGTGTGAGGCCGATGGTAGAACTTGGATTCATGCCCAGGGATCTGGCTGCGGACCTTCCGGACCGGCATGAGCCGTACCAGGTTCATTTCCCGCAGTCGACGATCTCCGGCAAGAGCAATAATCCGCCGAAGGACTATGCTCGTTGGGGAGAGCTTGCGCGGGCCGTCACAGCCCACCTGGTCAAGCGATACGGCAAGAACGAGGTGTTGCATTGGTATTTCGAAGTCTGGAATGAGCCGGACATCGATTACTGGCACGCAACGCCACAGGAGTATTGGAAGCTCTACGACTACGCAGTAGCGGGCGTGAGGGCGGCTCTTCCCGGCGCCAAGGTGGGCGGCCCGGCTTCAACCGGGCCTGGGAATCCAAAGGCCTATACGTTCCTTCAGAACTTTCTTGAACATGTGAATACAGGCAGGAGCGCCGCGGATGGCAAGCCCGTACCGATGGACTTCGTCTCCTTTCACTGCAAGGGCTCACCGACAATCGACGCAGGGAAGGTCACCATGGGCATCCACAGCGAACTCCGCGATGCCGATCGGGGCTTTGCGCTGATCGCCTCGTATCCTCGATTCAGGGAGCTCCCCATCCTGCTCAGCGAAGCGGACCCGGAGGGCTGTGCCGCCTGTTCCGCGAAAATGAACCCTGCGAACAATTACCGCAATGGCACACTCTACCCCGCGTACACCGCGGCCGCGTTGAAGGCTCTATTCGAACTTCAGGATCGTCACGCCGTCAACCTGCAGGCGATGCTGAGCTGGTCATTCGAATTTGAGGGTAAGGACTACTTTGAAGGGTTTCGCTCACTGGCCACGAACGGCATCGACAAGCCGGTGCTGAACGTCTTCCGCCTATTCGGTCTCATGTCCGGCAATCGCGTTGAAGCAATCAGTTCCGGGAATGTTCCCTTGAAGACGCTGATCAGCACCGGTGTTCGTCAGACGCCGGATGTCGATGCATTCGCAACATTCGGCGATCATGAGGCGGCCGTACTGGTGTGGAATTATCACGATGTGGAAGGCGCCGCCGACCCCGCCGCCACCACGGTGACAGTCTCAGGAATTCCAGCAGGCGTGCACAGGGTATTGCTGGAGCACTACCGGATCGACGATACGCATAGCAATGCCTACACGGCGTGGCTGGCGATCGGGTCGCCGCAGCATCCCACAATGAGTCAATACGCCGATTTGAAGGCCGCAGGCCAACTGCAGCTTCTTCAATCGCCCCAGTGGGTCGATGTAACAAACGGTCGGATGTCGATTGAAACGAACATGCCGCGGCAAGGGGTATCCCTCATGCGCTTGGCCTGGTAGGTTGCTGCATGGAGCAGCGGCTGTTCATGTTCCTGTGAGTAAGGGAGCGTCGTTTCGCAATCTGCGCCAACGGATAGGCGTTCGTATTATTGGTTTTCGGTGACCGTCGCGCCTAACTGAATCGACATAGGGTGCGTACGAGTGTCGGCCATTGCGGCTGCGCCGTCGGCGATTCCTCTTCGTCCTTGGTCGCAGCCCCTAACCGGGGTTTTTGGGGAGCCAAAAGCCAGATTGTGTCCAGTTTGCCGGTGACCGCGATACACTTTTCAGGATCGCCGGCAGCATTCAGAGCGCGCTTTTCATCCTTCAATCGTCTATTTCGACATGGAGTAGAGTGCAGGGGTTGTCGCAAGCCGCTTGGATGCGTTGCTTGCAGTATGTCGCTCATTGTGGATGGAACCGTAGTATCGTGGCGCTGTGAACTGATGGCCTGATCCCTGCCACGCGAAGATGACCGAGCCAGGCGAGAGCCTGCAAACTTCTTTGAGGATATTGGACGGCTGTTGCAGCACAAACCATCAAGGGGGACGCTATGCAGACTCTTCTTCAGAACACCCGGTTCAGCCTCCGTATGCTGGTCCGGAACCCCGGTTTGACCCTCACGGTCCTGCTCACGTTGGCCATTGGCATTGGCGCCAATACCGCCATCTTTACGGTCGATTATGCGACGCTTCTGGCGCCGCTGCCCTATCCGCAGCCCGATCAGTTGGTGATGGTTTGGTCGAAAATCCAGACTTATCATAATGGAGTGGCCGCAGGCGACTTCCTCGACTGGAAGCAGCAGAACGCGGTTTTCCAGGACCTTTGCGCCTGGTCCGGCGCCAGCTTCAATCTGGCCACCAAAGACAAGCCGGAGTACGTCAATGGGAATCGGCAGACCTACAGCATGCTACAGATGCTGGGTGAGCCGCTGTTCATGGGCCGCTACTTCTTGCCGGAAGAGGGCGTAGCCGGCCGCGATCACGTCGTGATCCTCACCCACAAGCTATGGGTCAAGCTGGGCGCCAATCCAAACATCGTAGGCACCACCCTGCGCATGGATGGCGCGCCCTATACCGTGGTCGGCGTGCAGCGCCCGGGCATTTTCGATCGCCAGGAGGCACAACTCACGGTCCCCCTGGTCTTCAAGCCGGAGCAGGTCAACCACGACTTTCACTGGCTCCTGGTGATGGGCCGTCTCAAACCGGGAGTCACCCTCAAGCAGGCGCAGCAGAACATGGACGCCGTCACGGCCCACATCGCCGAGGTGTATCCCAAGAGCGACAAAGGTTGGGGCTCCTATGTCGAGGGACTCAAGAACGATTTCCTGCCCAAAGAACGCATCAAGATGCTGTGGTTGCTGCTGGGCGCGGTTGGGTTTGTGCTGCTGATTGCCTGCGTCAACGTCGCCAATCTTCTGTTGGCGCGCGGCATGGCGCGGCAAAAGGAATTGGCCGTTCGCAGTTCGCTCGGCGCCGGTCGCGCCACCATCTTCTCTCAGCTTCTGACCGAGAGCGTGATCCTGGCTCTGGCCGGCGGATCCCTGGGGGTCGGCATGGGGTACGCGATGCTGCAGGGCCTCATCGCCGCCATGCCGCGCAACACATTGCCCAGCGAGGCCGATCTGCGCCTCAACATTCCCATCCTGCTCTTCACCCTGGTCGCCACGACACTGGCCGGAATACTGGCGGGCTCCGCTCCAGCCTGGTATGCATCGCGCATTGAACCCGCCGAGGCGCTCAAGGAAGGCGGACGCGCCGGCACCAGCGCCGGCAAGCACTTCCTGCGGCGAATTCTGGTCATCGGCGAGTTCGCGCTGGCGCTGGCCCTGCTGGCCGGCGCGGGGCTCACCATCCACAGCTTCTGGAATCTTGCCCATGTTGACCTCGGCATCAAGACAGACCACGTCCTCACCTTCTTTCTGCCGGTGCCGGAAGCCCGCTCCAAGGATCCCCAGGTCATCTCCGCCTATTACCGCGAGATTTTAGCGCACATCGCTTCTGTTCCTGGCGTGCAACACAGCGCTGCCATGACCGGCGAACCGCCCTACGGTGCAGGCTTTGGAATGCCCTTCATGCTCGAAGGCGGCCAGACCTTCGCAGATCCGTCGCAACGCCCGGACACCCGGTTTGGCATGGTAACTCCGGACTACTTCAATGCCTACGGCATTCAGCTCGTCTCAGGGCGAAGTTTCACCGATCAGGACACGGCAGCCACCGTCAAAGTGGCCATGGTCAACCAGGACTTCGTGAACAAATACCTGAAGGGCAAAGACCCGTTTCGTCAGCGGGTGCTCGTCGAGGAACTGATTCCCGGCGTCACCAAACTGGGCGGGTATCTGCCATGGCAGATTGTCGGGACCTACCATAACGTGCACACTGCGGACCAGCGCGACGAGAACCCCGAGATGCTGATCCCTTTCTACCAGATTCCCTGGCCGCAGGCGGGCTTTGCGGTGCGGACCTCCGAGAACCCGTCTGCCATGCTCAACAGCATCTCCACAGCGGTGCATCAGGTCGACTCCAGCGTAGCGCTTGCCGAACCGAAGACGCTCGACGACGTCGTTGACGAGTCCATGGCCAACCAGCGATTCACACTGATCCTCTTCACCAGTTTCGCGGCGGTTGCCCTGTTCCTTGCCGGACTAGGGATCTATGGGGTTATGTCGTTTTCGGTGGCCCAGCGCGCGCATGAGATCGCGCTCCGCATGGCTCTCGGCGCCACGCGCGGCCGGGTCGTCGGCCTCGTGATTCGGGACGGCGTGCTCCTCGCCGCCATAGGACTGGGCCTCGGCCTGATCGGCGCTTATTTTGTCGGCCGCGCCATGCAAAGCCTTCTCTTCGGAGTGCAAGCACTGGACTTCGCCGCGTTCCTTGCAGTCGCCGCCGTTCTGCTCGCTGCCGCGATCCTGGCCTGCTTCCTGCCCGCAAGGCGAGCGGCATCTGTTTCGCCCATGCGCGTGCTGCGAACGGAGTAGCGCGGAGATCTGCCAGGTTCCTTGTCAGGTTCTGACTGGGGTGCCCATCCGGACTGAATCCTGGGGGCAATCCGAGCCTATAGAGATGAGTCGTAGACTCCGCTCCCGGCGCTTTCGAGAACAGGATGAAAAACATGACGTTCGATGGGACTCTGGACCTTTGGAAGAGAAATCTCAAGGTGGTCCCGGCCGAGATTTGGGAGCAGACCGAGGCAGTCGTGCTGATTCTGGCCGACAACGGTTTGACGGAGATATCGCAGCGGATTGGCGAAATGCAGAAGCTGCGGACCCTTGATTTGGGGCACAACCAGCTGGCAGAATTGCCGAATTCGATTGGGAATCTCGCGGCACAGAGTGACTTTCTCTATTTACACGACAATCGAATTGGTTCCTTGCCGGCGACTATGGTACGACTTCGGAAACTCAGGTATTTGAATATCAGTGAGAACCGGTTCTCGGTCTTCCCAGACGCCGTTTGCCAAATGGCCGGCCTGGTCGAACTCCGCGCCACGGATAATCAACTTTCTTGTCTGCCGGGCTCCATTGAGGGTCTGTCCCATTTGCGCGAACTTCACCTCAGAAACAACAGGCTTGCCAGGCTTCCAGCGGCGGTGGCAGCGTTAAGGGAGCTTCGCCACATCGACTTGCGCGGAAATCCGATCGAGGTGCTTCCAGACGAAATCGCGGAATTACCTAGACTTGAGAAGCTCGATCTACGCTGGGTCCATACGCTACGACCGCCGCCCTGGCTCGATGCCCTGGCAGAGCGCGGCTGCCTCATCTACAAGTAGCGCCCAGGTTCTTGAGCAAAGAGAAAGAGTCTCCTCCCCGGCTGTAGCCCGTGGCTCCATACCCTCGGTAGGTTATCGCCACTCTGGAAAGAGCCAAGCTTCCAGGCTCAATGCCGGAGATCCGGGAGCGATGGGCCTCAACTCAACGAGATCATTCGAACGACGGACGAGAATCGGCGCGAAGCTCCTCAGACTCGAATGTGGCGTAGGGCAATCCGTGCGGCGAAACAGCAGCCCGACCTTATTCGAAGGAACTTGAGCGGGTAACGGAATCAGACATTCATCCAGAACAATGTGAGAATTAGCGCCAATTGGCGCCAAAAAACTCAATACCCAACGGGGTATTGATATCTGTCCGATTAGTTTTAAGGGAGTTTTGGTGGACCTGATCGGGATCGAACCGATGACCTCTTCCATGCCATGGAGAGGCCTTCTCGTAGGTTACAGACGGTAAAGGACTTACGAGCCGTTATGGCCGGCAAAACCGGCACAGTCGGCGCAAATTGACACCAAATTGACACCAAGAATCGAAATGAGCGGAGGGCTGAACGTGGCGGGACAGCCCTTCCATCTCTTGGGTGGATTCTTGGGCACGATAGCGGCTATCGGAGATTGTTCGGCTGTTAACCGAAGGGTTGTAGGTTCGAGTCCTACCTGAGGAGCCAATAAAATCAACAACTTAGAGCTTTAGAAAGCAGCAGAAAGACACGAAATTGGCCCGATTGTAGTCAATTTTGTCGTCACTCACTTTCAAAACGGATGCTAACCCATAGCAACCGATCTCAGTTGTGGCCCCCCCTCGATAGATCGACTCCAGACCTCCAGCCTTTTGTCCTGAACCACGCTCTCTCGAGGCACCGGGACTCCTGAAATTTGATCGAGTTTTGTCTTCGCCTGAACCTTCAGTCGCGCGCCCTCACATGCGCGCTCACCGACAGGACAGGAGTCCCCGAATGGCAACTTATCAGAGAGGAAAGTATTGGTGGTACCGGTTTCGCTTCGCCGGCGAGCGAATCGACGAACCGACAAAATCGACATCGCGAACTGTTGCGAAAGACGCTGAGCGGCAACACCGGAAAACACTCGAAGCTGGCTACAACAACTTCAAAGAGGTTCGGCAGAACCGTGTCCGGATTCTCGAGGAGATCATTGACGAATACTTGACGGGTTACCGGCTCCGCTACCGCTCAGCGACCTTTGCCGAGTATGCGCTCGGACACGTCAGCCGTCTTCTCGGCACGAAGATCGTGGCCGACATCACCGAGATTTCGGTTCTCCGTTACCAGGAGGACAGGCTCCGTGAGAAGGCCGCCCCAAAGTCGATCAATGAAGAGGTCCGGTTTCTTCTCAAGATGCTCGGAGACCCCGGCGAAGTGATCCGCGCGCACCTCAAGAAGACCAGGCAGCTCAAGCTGACCGTTCACAAAAGCATAGGCAAAGCCTTCGACAGCGAAGAAACGGAGAGTCTCGCAGCCAAAGCAAAGAGCTCGCACAGCCCCCATATGTACCCGGCCTTCATGCTGGCCCGCAACGGAGGACTGCGAGATACCGAGATCAAGACGCTGACCTGGGGCCAAATCAACCTCGTCGCGAAAACTGTCCAGGTAGGCAGAGCAAAGAGCGAAGCCGGAGAGGGGCGAATCGTTCCTATGAACTCCGAGGTCTACCAGGCGCTCACCGACCACCGTGCATGGTACCTCAAACGGTTCGGCGAGACGAGAGACGGGGTCCGCGAGATCAGGGACGAGTGGTACGTCTTTCCCTGGGGTAAGCCCAGGCCCTCGGATCCTGCGCGGCACATTACCTCGTTCAAGACAGCCTGGAAGACCACCCGCAGGAACGCAAAAGTGAAAGGCCGGTGGCACGATAACCGGCACACTCTCATCACAGAACTGGCCGAAAGTGGCGCCGGCGACGAAACCATCATGGAGATCGCCGGGCATGTCGATCGTCAGATGCTTCGTCATTACAGCCACATCCGGATGAAGGCGAAACGGGAGGCGGTGGAGTCCGTCATCGTCTCTCGAAAGGGAAACTCCCAATTGGGCTCTTCCTCGAAAGCGGGTCCCTCCGCATAGCAACCGAGGATGTCCGGGTCGAATTGACCGAGACCGGAGCTGGGGTTAGCCTCTCGGTCAGTTCGCGTTCCGGCTTCCAGCCACAAGGAGAAAACAATGGAATCACTGCTGAACGAAATCCAGCTCTCAGAAAAGATACACGTCAGCCTGGCTTGCTTGAGACGGTGGCGGCTTCGCGGAGAAGGGCCACAGTATCTGAAAGTGGGACCGCTTGTGCGCTACCGTCCTGAAGCGGTAGAGCAATGGGTGGATGCACTTCCGACTGGCGGCAATGGTCGTAAACCGAGGTCAGTCCAGGCAACGCCCAACCGGCTTGCCCGAACGGCTTAGCCATTACCGTTCCTCGGATTGAAAGAAGAGCAATTCGCTTTGGGCCGGCCGGAATCGTGGACTGAATCGGGCGCGTAAATCCACATCCACAATTAGAAATTTGACCGAGTTTTGATGCCGTCTCATGCTGTCTCCACATTGGAGGAGGCCTAGGTGAAGAAGCGGACAGGCTATCTCGTCATCGCAGTATTACTGACAGTTCTGGATGGGGCTATTGTGGTCTGTTCCGGCTGGCCCGTCTGGACGGCATGGTCGGGAGACATTTTGGAACGCGGGCTTTTGGTCCTCCTTGCGGCGTTGGGAGCCACGTCACTCGCGAATGTCTGGGCCCAAGTAGTTCCCGCACTAAACGAGCCGCCTTGCGGCCGGAGATCGACGAGGCAGCCTGATCTGTTTCCGCGTCCTTTCGTGCCGCAAATCTCGGTGCTTGGTGGCCGTCGCATCGCCGGATAGATTATTTTGGTAAGTACGATTTTCATGATAATCTATGGACAGGCGAGCGACCGACCAAAGGGAGAATTATGGCACAAGTCAAGCCAATCCAGAATGTTAGATCGACCGTACTGAGCGGCTCGGGTCGCGACGTGATTCGGCAGCTCAACCGCTCTCCAGAGCGGAGGACCGTGGCGGTGACCTTCGCGGATGACGAGCAGGGCGCGGCGGCCGAGCGGGTTATCCACCAGGTCGTGGAGTTTCTGCCGCA
>Ga0181520_10001958_pt1 | contig 40262 bp, 28 predicted proteins | sample PEATcosm2014_Bin_29_FD_132451 | JGI IMG/M metagenome (GOLD analysis project Ga0181520, IMG submission 132451) | Peatland microbial communities from MTU Mesocosm Facility, Houghton, MI, USA - PEATcosm2014_Bin02_30_metaG | ecosystem: Environmental > Terrestrial > Soil > Wetlands > Peat | place... | reverse complement strand
GTAGCTTGAATAAACCGGTCCAGTATGGTCTCTGCGGACGGAAGATCGCCGTCGGCCGCAAGCGCGCCGCAGGCGCTGAACAGGAGGGCAGATGCCAATGCGATTCGAGATGTCAGCACGACAGCGATTATACCGCCAGTGGGCGTTGCCGGTAGGCGAACGGTGTGCTACGTTCACCGTTACTTATGCTCCGGTCGATTCGATTCGGTTTGTTTGCGTTGCCGTTGTGCGCGGTTCTGGCGCAAACGCAGCCGGACGTTCCGCAAATTCTAAGGAAGGTCGGCCAGACCTACAAAGCTGCGTCGGACTATGAATTAAAGGCCGACGTGACGGCGCGTGAGAATGGGGTCAATTTGGCCGGCCACATGTTATTCGCGTTCAAGAAGCCAGACCGGTACCGAATGGAAGGAAACCTGCCCGGTATGGGCCTGAGCGACTCGGCATCCGCCAAAGCAATCGTCGTCGATGACGGAACGACGGTCTGGTACTACTTGCCCGGACCGAATCAGTACGCATCGTTCCCCGCCATTGAACTGACCGACGAGGCTCCAGGCGATTTAGGGGATATGCGCCCGGCAATGATGGACCACTTCATGATGTGGCGTTACCGGGGCGCTGCGGATTTCGCCGCCAGGGCCGAGTTCCTTCGGGAAGAGACAGTCGGGATCGGCGGCGCGAAGGCGTTGTGCTACGTTGTCAAGGTCTCGCCGATGGAAGGCGAATCCGCTTACACCTGGTGGATCGACAAGCAACGATATCTTGTTCTGCGTGAGGATCGGGCCGCGGGAAAGGCCGGTTCCAGCACCATATATACCGTTATCAAGCTCGGCGAACCGCTCTCCGGCGAACTCTTCAAGTTCCTGCCGCCATCCGGCGCGCGGAAGTTGGATACGCAGCACTGACCGCGGAGGGCCGGGAAACGCCAAATCATGCGCAGATGTATACCACCTCGCGGGGGTTACGATTCATCCCTTCTTGCCCTTAGCGGCCAGAATCCTCTCACGGACCGCGCTGTAATCGAATAGGACCTCCGCGATCGGGGTTCCGGCTATTTCGTTCCGGCTGGGGTCGCGCACGCCGATCCCCAGGTCTTCACCGAGGCGCAGCATGCTGTCGGAATTGGAAAACGGAGGCGTCCCGCGGTCGGCCATCGGGTTGAATCCCATCACGGACATTCCCACCGCGTCAGTTGCCACAGCATTCGTTCCGGCGATCAGCACGCCGGGGTTGATCGCCGCTTGTGGCCGGTTGGGGCTTCCATAATTCGTTTCCGCGCCGGTGGCGGCCCGCACGCCATCGATGATCGCCAGGTGGACCGGCCGTGCCGCGCAGAGTTCGGCGATGATGCGCGGCAGCCGGTAGCCGGCATCCTTAGGTAGAGTGAGGTCTTTCTGCTGTGGCGCGCTTTTGGATGGCTGGCGGCGCGCAAAGTGAAACACGCCGCCGCGTCCGCCGTGAGGGCGTATGCTTGGCTCGTCCTCGCCGGCGCCTTCGCCATAAATGGTGATGGGTGTCGCTCCGTAGACGTTCTTCATCGACAGGGTGACGCCGGTGGCGGCGTGTTCCTTCAGCTTGGCGAGCGAGACGAATACGTCGCAATCCTCATACGAATGGTTCAGGTCATAGCCGGGGTAAATCAGACCTCCGCCAGGCACCATGAACCGCGAGTATTTCGTCCCCTGCCCCAGGTAATTGGTGTTTTCGAATTCCACGTTGGCGGCGGCGTTCAGGATATCCTGAGGCTGCCAGTTCATGGACAGCATGACCTCTCCCAAGGTCTCGGCGGTCGACCAGGGGCCCTCCACCACACGGATCCGCCGGGCGCCTGCCTGGCCCATAAGGTGTACCGTCGCGCCGATGACGCGGGGATGCGTCCAGAAAGTGTCCTCCATTTTTGCCGTGCCCAGCCGCTGCCATCGAACGCCGATGAGGTTGATCTTTATCGCGACCGTCTTTCCCTTCACCAAGCGGCCCAAGCCACCCAATTGGTCGAACATCTTATCCATTGTGGGGACCAACTCGGATCCATACGTCTTGCATCGGGCCACGCTGACCCGCCCGCTCGGGGCAGCAGTTGCAAAACTCAATGCAGGCCCCGCGAGCAGGGCGCCTGCTCCCGCCCCTGCGCCCGCCAGCCATTCTCTCCTGGTTAAGTCTTGTTTCATGGTGGTTTCTTTCGCCTCCTAGCTCTCCAACTCGACGGCGCCATACACGGAAATGCGCGGCAGAGATAACTCCGCCCCGCCCGCTTCCTGGGGAGCCCATTGAAGCTCCGTGGGCGAGGCGATTTCGGGACTCACCAGGCGGGCCGACCTGTGGGGTTCCTTCACGTAGAAAAGAGGTCCATCGCTTCCGGGCCGGCGCGAGTAATTCAATAGGTGAATCACTCCCTGCCTCCCTTGAGCGGATGCCTGGTAGAGGAAATTCATGGACGGAGCGTTATACAGGCGGAATAGATCGTTTCTGTGACTGATGATGTTCTGGATATCTGCGACCAGATCGTACGCGTCCGGCGGATCTTCCTTACAGACTGCCAGGCGCCCCTTGCCTAAGGCGCGAACATTGAAAAGAAGGTACGGTTCGGCAGGCATGGGCCGGCCCTCCGGATTCGGCCATTGAGAGGGCACGAAGAGGGTTCCGCCACCCTTCGCGAAAGCGGTCATTTTCTGTCGCAATGCGGGGTCCGGCGGCTCCTGATCGACATAGAAGATCGCCTGCAAACCGGCGAAGGAAGCGCCCGTAGCCTGAGATCGCGCAAGCACCCGGAACGGCTGGCGGATCCGGGGAAGCAGATTGAGCGCTTCCTCGCCGACATCCCAGCCGGACTTGCCGAAGTTCGACACAACCAGAAGCGGGCCCATCGGCTGATAGGTCCTAGCTTGTTTGTGCTGCTCGAAGAAGGCCAGCATGTCGGCGACTTTCTTCCACGTATCCAGAGCCGGCTGTTTCTTTGCGGTCAGGTCCGCGCGCAATTGATCATCCAGCGAAACCACCCAGCTTGCCCCGTAGCTGGCCGGGTCCGCCACAGCCAGCATGTAGGCTTCGGTCGTCAGTTTCGCCTGCTGCGGCGCATCAAAGTCGATCCATATAGCCTTGTCGGGGGCGAGCGCGCGGGCGATCAGGAGGACCGCTCCATTGGAGTCGACCCAGGGCAGATTCGTCGGCGCGCTGACCACACCTCTGTCTTGCGGGATCCCGGGCCATAGACCATCTGAAATGCCGAGGATGGCGGAGTCCGCTGTCCAGCGCCCCTGGTTGGACTTATTCCACGGGATAACCGGGACGCCGCCACTGGCGGGCGGGTCGCCTTCCATGGCAACCGCGGAGAGACCCGCTGCCTGGGCGGCCGCCACGGCGGCTGGCCGATTCGCTTCTCCCTCGATCAGACCGACGAACCCAAGTCCGGCCTGCCGGCCTTTTTCGATCAGCGGCTTGAGCGCCTGTTGCTGGCTGGCATCAGCCGGCAGACCCGAGGCCCAACTGACCACCAGGCAGTTTACCGGCGTGCCCTGGATGGCCGCGAGTGAAGCCGGATCCTGCCAGTAGCGAAGGACCTCGGCTGTCTCCGTCGAAGAGCCCTTCGCCTTCTCGCGGCGTGCGATTTCCAAGGGGCCAGCCGGCCATCGCATCGGTACGGAGTCCGCGTTTAGAGCCATGCTTCTATTTCCTCCCAAGTTCTTCCGTCGATCTTACAGCTTCCCGTCTCCTCGTGCGTTCAAGAACCTCCGCCGATGGCGCAAGGCCTATGCAAGTGCATACCCGCTCACCTGTCTATCCGGATTATTTTGGATTTTCAGATCGGGTTTAGTATACACCCAACCCGCGCCGAATTGAGCCGACTATCCTTGCGTGGATTGTCGCGGAGCACGGCTTCCGGAGATCCCGAGATACCTCTCGGGGAACCGCGGAGAGACTTTACAACGGCACACGGTCGCGAGATCGAGGAGTCCGCAAGCAGGGCCGGCTTCACATTCGGCGTTAACGCGGGCCGTAGCGCAAGCGGACCTGCACTGCCATAGGCGCGCCTGGCTTCGCGGCGACTCGATATACGGTCTGCGGCGGCGGATCGTCTTGGGTCAGCAGACGGGTTCCGTCGGCGGCGGCGTTCTGCTCGGCCTGCGTCCAGGCTCGGCCCGTGCCGCCGGAAAGCTCGAACACCTCGGGCTTGCTGCCGCCCCACTGCTTCTCCCAGGCTGAGACCCGATCCTCCGGCAGAGCAAGCGCGCCGGGGCCGATGGCGATTCCTTCGAGAGGCTGGGGCGCGAGAAGGATCGTCAGTTCCTCCTCTGCCTGGTCCGGCCGGCTGCGACGGAGGGTGAAGAAGTTCGGCTGATCGCTCTGTGCGGGGATGTCGATGAGCTTGCCGGCCATTACCTTGTTGTCGCCGTTGCGCGTGCGCTCCGTCGGAAATATGAGGTATGGCGTGCCGTGCTCGCCGGAGGCGTAGCGTTCGCGGTCGATCACGTACAGATAGCCGCGCTGCGGGGACTCCAGCGTCAGGCGCACGCGATCACCGGCATCAAGGCGGGTTGTGGACGACACGCGCACAGGGGTCCACTCAGCGGTCTGGCTTGCCTCCTGAACGAGGATCCGGGCGCCGGTGTCGGCAGCGGCAGCCGGCCGAAGGCGCCAGATGGTGACGCCAATCTCGCTGGCCGCCGGGCTGCGGCGCAGGGTCGCGACCATTTGTGGATCGAGCGGCGCGTACTGCGGCTTGGCCTTCACGGGCACCGCGGCGCTCGCGGCGGGGCGCGCTTGGATGACATCTTCGGGCACGATGCCACGCTCGCCGGTTTGCGCCGCAGCGAGCGAGATACTCACGAGCATCATTCCCGTTGCCGCGGTGCGATGTTTGGTCACGGTCATCTCCAGTCTCCCTGCTGCACGAAAGCCGCCCAGTAGTAAGGCGATTGCCATTCCTTGTGCTTCCGCAACTCAAGCTGCGCATCGCGCAGCGCCTCGGACGGGCGCTTGCCGTCACGCAGCATGTTGCGATACAGATCGGCCATGAGGTCCGCGGTGGCGCGGTCGTTGACGCTCCACAGGCTGACGATGACGCGGGGAACGCCGGCGAACATGAAGGCGCGGGTGAGCCCCATCAGTCCTTCGCCGCGCACCTCTTTGCCCAGCCCGGTCTGGCAGGCGCTGAGCACCACGAGGTCGGCGGACAGCCGGCTGTTGTAAATATCGTTGACGCGGAGAAAGCCGTCCGCAGCGCGGCCATCTACGTCGAGCTGAGAGAGCACCAGGGCGGAAAGCTCTGGGCGCTCGGTGTCGAGGTAGCCGTGGGTGGCGAAGTGAAGATAGCGATACTGGCCGAGCAACCCGCTGAGAGCTTCGGCGCGGCTGGCCGCGAAGCCGGTGGCTTTGAGGTCGGAGGAGTTGTGCGCGACGCGCAGGATCTGGTCGGCCTCCAGCGACGTGAAGGGCAGGCGCGGGATGTGCAGGCGGGCTCCTGTGGTTCCGCTTTGGGTCACGGCGAGGTGATCGAGCAGACGCGAACCGTTGGCCATCTGCGGTGGGGTGGAGGCTGCGGGAGCGCCGTGCGCGCGAGGATCGGAGGAGTCGAATACCGGATCGGCGAAGATGGCCAGCAGCTTCGGCGCGGGGGCGCGCCCGGTCAGTTGCGCGCGCAGCGCGGCGATGGCGGATGCCGACGGAAGCATGACCACTTCGCGAATGCCGTCCGATGGCGGCAGGATGGCGAACGGAATCCGCTGGAGAGCACCGTCGGCGACGATGGCCAGGCGCTTGTTAACGAGCAAGGCTGCCGCGGGTGCGAGCACCATGTCGCTCAGCTTGCCAACCGCCGGACCGAGATCCTGGCGGCTGGTGAGGAGCTCGTAAACGCGGGCCGACTGCGCCTCGATCTCGGATCGGGGCGGCAGCTCGAAGGCGTGCAACTGATCCGTGCCGACGGCCCATAGCCAGCTTCGCTTTTCGCCGAGCGAGTACTCGAGCAGAAGGGTATCGGGATCGAGCACCTGCTGCCGAATCTGCGCGACCGTGAGCGGGGCGGGCTGAGTGAGCGCGGCGTAGCGCGGGCTGGCGGCTCGGATTGCCGCTTCGACGTCCTGGTATTCCGACTGGAGATCGCGGATCTCGGCGGTAAGTGCGGTGGCGCGCGGATCGTCACGGCCCAGAAGCGGGAGCAGCCGCGCTCCTTTCGCATTCAAACGGTCGGAGATATCCCGCTCGCGGGCCAGGAGCTTCGGGTCTACTCCCTGGCGGACGTCCGCGCCGGACACGGCGAGCATGTCGAGCAGGCTGCGGGCGCGCGAGCGTTCATTGGCCTGGAGCGCGGTCTCGGTGTCGCCCAAGCGCATGAGCAGGTCGATGTAGAATGCGTACGAATCCTGCCGGGTGGCGAAGAACGAGGCGCGAAGCTGTTCGCTGTTTGTCGCACCGCGGTTCTCTTCGGTGAGGCGCAGGGCTTCCTCCATGCGCTGGCGGGCAACGGCCAGATTGCCGCGATCGCTTTCCGCACGCGCGATGGTCTCGAGCGAAAGAGCCTCGTAGGAGCGATCACCGATGGCGCGAAACTCGGCCAGCGCCTGTTCGCTTGCCTCCACAGCCTTGTCCGGGTGGGCCGAAAGCAGATCCGTGCGGCCAAATTCGGCCAGAGTAGCGCCAGTGCCGCGGCGGTCATGGATGGCGCGCGCGAGGTCGAGCGATTCGGCGAGCGAGGCCTGGGCGGCATCGAAGCGGCCGAGCTCCGTCTGCGCGCGAGCGGTGCGGGCGAGCGCGTCGGCGAGGCCGCGCTTGTCACCCGACGCGCGCCACGCCGCCAGCGCACCCTCCAGCACGGGCAGTGCTCTGGCCGGCTGGTCCTCAGCGAGGTAGAGATTAGCCAGCGCGCCCAGCGTGGTTGCCTCGCCCCGCCGATCGGCGATGCGTTTCCATAGTGGGAGAGCCTGATTGAACAACGTCTCGGCCTGATCCGGTTCCCCGAGCTGGCGGTATGCGACGCCCATGTTCGCCAGCACCCGCGCCTCGACCCAGTCGTTCCGCGTTTGCCGGAGGAGGCCGAGCGACTGGCGATAACTGTCCAGCGCAGCCTGCCAGTTCGCCAGCGTGCTTTGCGTCCAGCCGATATTGTTCAACAGCAGAGCTTCATTCCCGCGATCGCCAGTCGTGCGAAACAGATCGAGGGCCTGCCCATAAAAGCGCAGGGCCGGCTGCGGTTCTCCGAGAACATCGAACGCGCCAGCCTCGCTGTTGATCGCGTCCGCTTCTTCGTGCGTCGCAGCAAGAGTGTGAAACAGCTCGGCAGCGTCGCGGAACAGAGGCGAGGCGGCACGATAATCGCCCGATTCGGCCAGCGCCGTTCCCAGGCTGAACAACGCTAAACCTTGCATGTAGCGATCACCGGACTGGCGGAAAAAAGCGAGTGAGCTTGCGAGCTTTTCGATGGCGGCTCGCCGCGCCTCCGCCGTGTGCTGAACCCGTAACTGCTCGGCTTCCGCATACCAACGGTGCGCCGCGACGATGTCCCGATCGCCCGGCTTGGCGTCGCGAAGTTCGATCAAGCGCAGCTCATAGCGTGTGGGGAGATCGGCGGGATCGCCGGCGTTCACTTCGAGCGTGTAATCGCCTGCGGAATCGGTGACGGCGACGATGGTCTCGGGACCATACCGGCCGTTCGCCGAATCGGCATCGATCAGCGCTCGCCCCTGGGGGTCGCGAAGGGCGACGGCGAGATCGGCGCCGTTCTGGATCACCTCGATGCGTACGAACTGGTGCGCAGGGAGGGGGAGGCGTGTTTTATCAGGCGCCGTTCCCTCGATCCGCCGCTCGACGTGTGCGCCGGGGCGCCAGGCGATATCGCCGCCCGGCGCCTGCGAGCACACGATCCCCGGCAGCATCGCCATCGCAGCGAAAACAGCCGGGAATCGGGCAGTGTGGAACATAGGTCGCGCCAGCTCAGGCGTGTTGGCCGTGCCCCGCCCCATGGGTTTGAGGGAATGGTATGCCGGTTCCGCCCGCGGACCACGACCCGTTGGTGGTCCGGGGGTCGTCGTTGGTGTTGATGGAGCCGCTACCCGTGGTTGTGCCAAACGAGCCGGACATGGATCCCCAACCGTGACCGCCCCAGCGGTCGGTGAACGTAACACTGGTGATGTTGTTGTTGGAGTCCAGCGTAACAGTGGCGACATCCTTGAAATCCGCGCCGGAGCAGGTGGTGCCGGCCCGGCGGGCAACGGCCATGGTGAATTCTCCGCTGGTGGCGGTGGCAGTGAGCTGGATGCAATGGTTGAGGGTCGTGCTGCCCAGGGTTACGTCAAAGGCAGCGGGTCCGAACGAAGTGATCATGGACATTGTGTTCTCCTTTTCTTGCTCATTGATGCCGAAGCTCTAACGGGGCGGCCAGCACGTCTCCGGCGGCACGGAGCTGGACGCCGTTCTGACTCGAAGTCCTGGACGCAGCAGGCAGTCGGGTCAGGTAATCGAGTATGCGACGCGCGGCGAAGGGATCGCGGACCTCTCCGGTGGGGGAATCGCGAAGAACGTTGAGCAGCACCTCGAGTGGGCGCTCCGACCACAGGATCCAGAGGCGATCGGTTCCGGGTTGGTCGAAGACGGACCAGCCGGTTATAAGCTGTTGCTTGGCAGCCACTGCCGCGTCGCGGGGATACAGAATCCAGACCTGCTCGGCACCGGCGGCGCCGGGTCCGTGGTCGATGAGGTAGAAGAAGCCGGGCCGCGGAGACTCGAGTCGCAGGCGGAAACGCCACCCGGCATGGAAGGTGTCGGCCGCGGACGCGAGGTACTCATCGCCGGCGGGTCTGCCGTCGAGCATCTGTTGCGCCACAATGCCGTACGTGAGCGCTGCCTGATGTTGGAGGCGCGGCAGCCAAACTCCGGCCGCGATTGCGGCGGCGGCGACTGTTCCAGCGGCAATCATGGTTCGGCGCGGGAGTTGCCTGCGTTTCAGGGCGCCGGACGCGAGGTCGTCGAGGACGGCGGCCAGCTCGCGGCGCACGGTTTCGATGGATTGAGGACGCTCCTCTTTGTTCTTCCGCAGGCAGCGCTCGATCACCGACGCGAGCGACTTGGAAACGGCGGGATTCAGCTTGTCGGGCGGCGGTGGAACCTCATTGACTACGGCGTAGAGCGTGGACGGGAGGTCGGTCCCATGAAAAGGACGGCGGCCGCAGGCGATCTCGTAGAGAATGACGCCGAACGAGAAGATATCGGAGCGGGCGTCGGCCGGCTCGCCTTTGGCCTGCTCCGGCGACATATACGCAGGAGTGCCGAGTGTGGCACCCGCCTGCGTGACGTCGATATCGCCGCCACCGGCCTGTTTGGCCAGGCCGAAGTCCAGGACTTTTACCGTGCCCGCGTCGGTGACCATGATGTTGTTCGTTTTGAGGTCGCGGTGGACGATGCCGGCGGCATGCGCGGCGGCAACCGCGCTGGCGGCCTGCACCGCGTATTCCAGAAGGGTCCGGATGGGCAGACGATGCCCGGCGAGCAGGGCATGCAGGGTGGCGCCCCTGATGTACTCCATGGCGATGAAGTCGACCTCACGGTCCGAATCGTACTCATAGATGGTGACGATATTCGGATGATTGAGGGCGGAGGCAGCCTTGGCCTCGCGGAAAAAGCGCCGTTTCTCCTCACCGGCGCCGCTTAGGTGGGAGATGATCTTCAGCGCCACGGTGCGGCCGAGGCGCGGGTCCACCGCTTTGAATACCGTACCCATGCCACCTTCGCCGATGCGATCGACCACTCGGTAATTGCCGATGGTTCGGCCCGCGGCGGTAGCGGTCATGGTCATGGTGGGCGCGAGCGATGCCAGTGGAGCGTGATCCAGGAAGGCGGTCTGTTCCGAAGCGGCGATCAGCGATTCCACCTCGGATCGCAGAGCGGAATCGCCGGCACAAACTTCAGCCAGGTAGGCGGCGCGCAGATCCGGCGCGAGCCCAAGAGCGGACTCGAGGACCTCGCGTACCCGGCCCCACTGCCCAGCATCCAGCCCCTCCGAGGGGCACACGTCCCCCATGTGGCTCAAGGCTATCACAAAATCCCCTCGTCAAGGATACGCGACACCGCGCGGCGAAAAGTCTCACGGGGGATCGAATTATTCGATCGGGGTCCGCCGGTCCAATTCGCGAAGCAGCCAGGCGCGCCCGGTCACCCAGTCGCGGTTGACGGTGGCTTTGGAAATGCCCAGCGCCTCGGCCGTCTCCTCGATCGACAGGCCGGCAAAGAAACGCAGCTCGATTACCTGGCTTTGCCGAGCATCCAGCCGGGCCAGGTCCCGCAGGGCATCATCGAGGGCGATCAGTTCGAGGCTGCGCTGGCGGGGGAGATCGATGGCTTCGTCGAGGACCAGCAGTTGCGCGCCGCCGCCGCGTTTTTCACGCTGTTGCGCCTTGGCGTGGTCCACCAGAATGCGGCGCATCATCTGGCCGCTGACGGCGAAGAAATGAGCGCGATCCCGCCACTTGGCCTGCTTCTGATCGATGAGACGAAGCCAGGCTTCGTGAACGAGAGCGGTGCTTTGCAGGGTGTGATCGCGGCGCTCGCGCCGGAGATGACGGTGAGCGAGCCTGCGCAGTTCGGTATAGATCAGCGGCGTGAGCTGGTCGATGGCGGACCGGTCGCCCGCGGTCCACTTTTGCAGCAGGCCGGTGACGTCGGTCGGCGGCATGATGACAGGTTAGAACATTTGAAGGCCGCTCAGCGAGCCCCGGTTCCGGGCGCGGACTTACCCTCCGTCTCCCCTGGGATGACGGGCGGGACAATCCGGGAGGGGGCATGCTAGTCGCCCGGATCTCGCGGTGCCCAAATCTGCATTCAGTTGGTGAACCGGACGTTAACGTCGCGTTCCGCCGTGCGGCCGTGGTCGTCGATTACGCGGATCAGGTGTACGCCGTCAGCCACCGGGGTCCAGGGGATGGCTCCGTGGGCCACCGTGGATTTAGCTATCAGGACTGCCCCGTCGAACCAGAAGACGCTATCCACGTCCGCCTCGGTGCTGGCTTCGAGCGGGATGGTTTCTTCGCCGGACTTCTGGCGCAAGGTGTAGGTTACTCCTCGCAGTGGCGTGGCGATCTTGGGTACCCCGCTCGAATCGTCCACCGCGCAATCGGGTATGGCGGGAGCTTTGCGGCGAGGCATTCCCGCTTCGCGGAATAGCGTCATCATGTCAGAGGGCCAGAATTCGAAAATCTCTTGTCTGGTTGCGTTCGGAGCGTAGGGTGGACAGGCCGGACGCCCTGTGCCGATATCGATGATTACGGCGCGGTGCAACTGGCTTACGCGAATCGGTGATTTGCCCGGAATGTACCAGGTCTCCACGGTCTGCGGGCAGTATTTGTTAGGCAGGTCGCCGCTGGCCGCGCAGACTGCTACTCTGCTTACTCCCGGCGGCGGTTCCGCTGGCTTGACGATTTCGTCCGGTTTCTGGAGATTCAGCGCATCGGCTATGCGGAAGAACAGCGGGGCGGCAGCGTCGGCGCCTACGAAACTGGGATTGCCCTGGGCTTCGAAATCACCGATCCAAACCACCAGGATGTAGGGCCCTACGACTCCTGCCGACCATGCGTCACGAAATCCCCAGGAAGTACCGGTTTTCCAAGCGACCGGCCAACGGCCGGACGGGGCCAGGGAACCGTCCTCGCCTGGTCGAGGATTGTGGCTCAACATATCGATAGTGATGAAGCTGGCCTCGGGGCTGAGGAGTCGCACACCGTCGCGCCTCGGTTCCGACACCCGCGTGCGGACAGGTTGCAGCACGCCCTGGTTCGCGAGCATGGCGTAGAGGCCCGCCAGTTCTTCCATGGTGACCTCGCCTCCGCCCAGCGCCAGCGCCAGTCCGTAGTACGATTCCGGCTTCAGGTTACCGACGCCCGCGCTTTCGAGAAACTGGTAGAGATCGGGCTGTCTGAGCTGAGTGGCGATCCAGACCGCCGGGATATTACGGCTCCGAATGAGAGCGTCTTGCGCGGGGATGGGGCCGATGAAATTGCCATCGAAGTTTTCCGGCGTGAAGGGGCCGAACGAAGTGGGCGCGTCGCGCAGGATGGTTCGCGGGTGAAGCACGCCCTGATCCAGAGCGAGCGCATAAATGAATGGCTTGAGGGTGGAACCCGGGCTCCGCTTGGTGAGGACGCCGTTGATCTGGCCGTGAATCACCTGGTTCGTGTAATCGGCCGAGCCTACCCAGGATTTGACGGACATATCGCGGTAGTCCACCAGCAGGGTCGCGGCGTTGCGGATGCCCCGTTCGCCGAACTGATTGAGGTAGCGGTCGATCTGTCGTTCCACCAGGCGTTGCAGACCGGCGTCCAAGGTGGTGTCGATGCGGCCGGACAGTCCCGGGTTGGCCCGCAGGATCGCATCCGTGAAGTGCGGGGCGCACAGGGGCAATGCGGAAGGGGGCTCTGCCAGCACCGGAAGTTCGAGTTGGCGGCGTTCAGAGTCGGTCGGGAGCTTTCTGTTGCGCCAGGCGTTGGCGAGTTGCGCGCGCGCGGACAGGAACCTGCTTTGCTGGACGCCGCGCCCTGCCCTGGCGGCGGGCCGCTGCGGGATTACGGCCAGGGTGACCGCTTCGCCGAGATCGACCTGGGACGGAGGTTTGCCGAAGTAGATGCGGCCGGCCGCCCCAACTCCCTGGATGTTGCCGCCGAAGGGCGCGAGGTTCAGATAGGCTTCCAGGATGTTGTGCTTTGAGTAACGCGCCTCCAGCCACAGAGCCGCAGCCGATTGTTTAAGTTTGCCGGCGGGGGTTTTGGTGTTCATGCGGTACACCAGCCGCGCGAGTTGCATGGTGAGAGTGGAACCGCCCTGGCGGCCTTCGCCTCGCCAGGTCCTCGTTGCGGCGCGGATCAGCGAGAACGGATTGACGCCCGCGTGCCAGTAAAACCAGCGGTCTTCCTTGAGCCGGAATGCGTCGACCAGGGCTGGGGACATTTCGTTTAATGGCGTCCACAGGCGGTACTGGCCGTCGGCGGCCAGGGTCGCACGGAGGAGTTGGCCGTCCGCGGACCATATGGTTGTGGATTGAGGAAACATGTCCCGAAGCGGCGGATGCGGGTACACGCGGACCAAGAGAAGGATCGCGGGCAAGCCGACAACCCAGCTCCAGGTCCGAATGCGCTTGCGTTTCACGGTTTAACTATCTCCAGCCTCGAGGCCTGGCTGACGCCTGTGATCTGGCGATTGTACATGCCTTCGGCGAAGGCGGAAGGGGACTGGAACGTGCCCGCGTTGGTGGCTCTTACTTTGTAGAGGTAAGTTGCCGCCACCGGCGCGGCGTCCCCATAGAGGACCACGCGGTCATCGCGCCGGTCGACATACTCGGGCGTCCAGGTCGATCCCGGGCCCGCATCGCGATCGAGCGTGGGCTCGACGCCGCCGGGCAGGAGATCCACCACGGCTATCTGGTTCACTGGTTCGCGATTTGTGGTTCTTATACGCAGGCGCACCCAAAACTCTTCGCCCACCTGAACCTTCGTGACCACGTTGCCTTTCGTGTCGAGGAACTCATGGATCAGTTCAAGACCGCGATTGATTTCGGATGCGGGCGGGTTGCGGTCGAAACCCGACTCGTTGACGGAATAGTAAGCCGTGAGCGAGCCCTCCCTGGTGAACTGAACGTTCGCGGTGCCCGCCGGTACGCTCACCTTCGATGTCGACGCCTGTCGCTGGCCGCCCAGCACGATGCCGAGTTTCACCTTCGGAGCGGCGGCTTTCGAATATGCATCGAGAGCCAGTAGCGTATATGCGGCCGAGAGCGAGCTGACCCGGTTGCCGCTGATCGCCTGGCCTATTCCTTCGAGCGCCGCGGAAGGAACGCCGCTCACGCGGTCCGGGAAATGGCGCGTCAGCAGGTAAAGCAGTTGGGCGTCATGCACAACGGGATCGTAATAGACATCGTCCGTCCACAGGCGCTTTTGTTGGGCCCAGGGCACGTTGCGGATGAGGCGGTCGGCGTCGGAATTGCGCTGCATCAATCGATATGTGGCGGCAAGATAAGTGGCCGCCAGATCCGAGGACCACGTGTCGGCCGAGCGATGCGAGAGTTCCTGCTCGACATTCGAAATCGCGGCGGCCGGCTTGATTCCCTGACGCGCGAGCAGATAGATCGCATAGGCGCGCAAACGGCCATCCGCGAGAGTAGGAGCCGGCGTGGATGCGAACCGGGTCAGCCACTCGTCTAGACTGGCCAGCATCTCGGGCGGAACCCGTTGTCCGCGGTCGCGCGCTTCCAGTAGGAAATGGGCTGCGTACACGGTCGGGAATTCGGCGGTCACCGGCGATGAGGACCAGAGGCCGAAGGCTCCCGAATCGTTCTCGCGGCTCTGCAACATGGAAAGCGTTCCCGCGATCGGCTGCGCGTCGCGCGTCTTAACGGCGCCGAAATCGGGTCGCGAGGCGAGCAGTAGCGCGGCGAATCCCTTGCTGACAAGTTGTTCGGTGCAGGGATAAGGATACGAATCGAGATAGGCAACCAGGCCTTCTCCCCAGACCAGGGGGAGCGCGGAAACGGAGGCTTCGACTGACCGGTGCTCGGGGTAGAGATCGCGTCTAAGAGGCACCGTCGTATTCGCGCCGTCGAACCGCCCGAGAGTCAGTTGCGTGCGGTAGGCAATCGCGGGTCGCACGCTCACACTCTCCTCAATATGGGCTTCGGATCTGCCCCGGAGAGCGGTGAACTTCAGAGACGCCGGCCCGAGAACGGCGTTAGCCTTGAAGCGGAACTCGGCAATTCCTTCGCGTTTTTCGGCGATCTGAAGGTCCGAGTACGCGGGGCTGGTAAGCGTAAGCTCGCGGGACGCCTGAACCTGCACGCGGATCGGGTCTTTCCCATTCAGGTTATTGAAGACGCCGACGGTCACGCTGAATTCATCGCCAGGAGCGACCATGGCGGGCACATTCGGCGTAAGGATGAAATCGCCCTTCACTTCGGTCGCCGCCTCGGTGACGCCGGCACGCCGCGAGTTGACGGCGATGGCTACGATGCGCAGACGCCCGTTGTAATAGTCTGGCACTGCATAGCGCAGTTCGCGCCCGCCGGGACCTGCGTCGATAATTCCGGACCACCAGGCGACCGGTGGCTTGTGTTTCCGGTTGAACGGATTGAGGTGACGCGCGAAACCTCCGTCGGCATCGCCGCCAGGAGCCGCGAGCGCCAGAAAGCGGCGGAACTCGGGCAGGATCAGATCCAGGATCTGCGTGGTTTCGACTTGCAACATTCGCTTCTGGAAGAAGTAGGCCAGGGGGTCGGGATTCTTGTAACGCGCGACCTGCAGGATGCCTTCATCCACCGCAAACACCGCGACGCGGGAGGCTTCCGCGGGAGCTACATGGATGGCAAGCACGGAGCCCGGTTTGATCTGATTGGCCGCGGTGAGCCGAACCTGTTCGGTGCGCGGCGCGAGATCGGCGGCGAACGGCGCCACACCGTAGGAAAGCGGGCTCATGAAGATCTCGTCGGAAGCGGGGTCGCGCAGGAATTGCACGCTAACGTAGCCATTGCCTTCGAAGCCTTGGGGAAGAGTGACTCTCTGTACGGAGCTGGTGGTGGTGCTCTTGAACCACTGGTGACAGAAGACACGTTCGCGTTCGATGGTGATGAGGCCGGCGCCCGCGTAGGGCGCGCGAATGCTGACGCTGATGGTGTCGCCGCCGGAGTAGGCGGGCTTGTCGAGTTGGATCTGGAGCTCCGCATTGCGTTCGAGCGAGCGGGAGATGTTGGCGTCGCCCGCCACGCTGTAGCTGAGACGGTTAAGTTCGGCGCCCGCCGGGTTGCGCAGAACCAGAACGAAATCGCCGGGCTCCTGGGTGGGAAGTGCGAAGCTGCTTCCGCCGGCGGCGATCTGGACCTTGCGCGTGTCGCGCACAGTTTCTTTCAAGCGCGAGACGTACTTGTAAGTGCGGTCCGGCTGCTCGGTGAGGACCGAAAGATATTTCCGCTGCACCCATTCGAGGGTGAGTTGAGAGGCGGCGACAGGCGTGAGTTGCTGGTTCACGGCGAGCCAGTGCGCTTGGCGCGCCGCCGAGCGACGCACGAAACTGAGGTCGCCATCGGGCTTGACGCCGACCAGGTAGGGGGCATCGGCGACGATAGCCGTGTTCTGAGCGGCGACGCTGCGGCCGCCTTCCGCCTCGAAAGCGCGCGCCAGAACGTTCAGCCGGTAAGCACGGCCCGCGAAGCGCCCGAGATCGAGGTTCAGTTCGGTATTGCCTTTGTCGTCGGTAATCGTGGCCGCCAGCGTTTCGTGATATGGCTCTTTGACGACTTCGCCGATCTGGAAGCGATAGTCGGGGTAGGCATCGAAGCGGGGCAGCACGGGGGAAAGATTGAGTTCGCCTTCCACCCGTCGATTGCCGGCGGGCTCTCCAAACAGATGCATGACCGAGACGCGCGCCTTCACGTCGGCGGGGGTGAGCCAGCCCGGCGGTGCTTTGTCGGCCAGGTCGAGCCGGACTTTCATCCGGTCGGGTTCGAATTCCTGGACGTTGAAGGATACGCTTCCCAGCATCTCGCGGTGCTTCTCGTCCTTCGGCAGCCATGCCACAGCCTGGTAGGTTCCGGTGGGAGAGGCGGCCTGAGTCGTGAATGCGATCTCGTCGAAGGCGGTTTCAGACAGCTTGATTTTGTCGCGGCGCACCACGTTACCGCGCGGGTCGCTAATCTCGACGTCGACCGAAAGGCCGCTGAGGGAGGACTTCCAATCCGCCGTGCGGGTGATCATACCGAGATGGGTGGTCTCTCCGGGCCGGTAGATGCCGCGATCGGTGAAGAGATATGTGGAGAGCTGCTGTGGGGAAGTCGCGTTTTCGACTCCGCCGGTTTCGAAGCGGGAGAGATCCAGATTGCGCTCCGAGGCTCGCAGCGGCAAGAAGGAGAAGTCGGAGTCCTTCTGAGCGAGGATCAACAGCGGAGTCTTTTCGCGATGGAGGTCGGGGAGCTTCGCAAGCTGAGCGCGGCCAGTCGCATCCGTGGTGGCAGCGGCAACGGGCTCGCCGTTGCGTCCAATCACTTCGATGCGTGCGCCGCCGACGGGTTCGCCGCGGCGGATGGACTGGACGAAAACGTCGCGACTGCCATCGTTCCACTGTTTGACGATGAAGCCGAGATCGGTGACGAGAATCAGACGCGTGTCTTCAATGCGGTCGGGGTCGTAGCCTTCTTCGCCGCCATCCTGGTTCTCCTGCGCGCTCTTCTCGCGCGGCAGCGAGCGGATGTGGAGCAGGAAAAGGCCGCGCTGGTTCTGCGATTTGTCCTGAAGATACTGACCCAGATCGATACTGTCGTAAGTTGGCTTGCCCGGCGGCCAGCCGCGGTAATCGCGAGTAGCGGTGAACCGCTCCACGATGGAATCCTCCGCATCGTAAAGCTGGGGCTTGGAGAAGTCCCACATCTGGGGCGCCAGGTGTTGGAGTTGATTGGGCAGCACCCTTCCCACCTCGACTTCGACTCTATCCACATCGCGCACCAGGAAGCCGACCTTCCGGTCGCCCGCAAGAGACAGCAGGGCGCCCTTGCCGAGGAAGGTGAGCGCCTGCCGGTAGGGAGTTACCTGGATGGTCGCCGTGTAGGGCTTGCCCGAGACGTAGCCGCCGGTACCCTGCACGCCTTCCTTCACCCATAGGAAGACGTAGCGGCCCACGGGCGCATTGAACTTGAATCCGTGAGTGGTTTGGCTTCCTCCATCGGAGGCCACGTAAGTGAGCGGAAGGGATTGAGACTTGGCGAGGATGTCGTTCCCGATCTGGGAATCGTCGCTCCAGTTGTAGGGGTCCTTATCCTCCTTGGGTTGATTGGGGTGGCGCAAGGGAAGCAGGTAGGCCTGTACTTTGCCGGCGAATGACTGCTCCGCCACCGGCGAGGAACTTGTCAGCAGCAGAACCTGTTCGGGTTCGTAGCGGGCGTTATCGACCAGCGTCATTTGCGCGCCGTCAAAGCGGAGGCTGGTGCGGCCCGGAATAATCACTATGGACTGGATTTTGTCGCTGGTCTGGTTACCTCCGCGAGCCGCCCGAATGCCCTTATCGATCACGATGGTTATGGACGTGTCGTCGCGCGGCATTCCGAGCGCGGCCGAATGGATGTACGCAAAGAGTTTGAGCTTGTCATAGACGACCGTGAAGTGCTTGCTGTCGGGAGTCAGGCCGAGGTAGTCCGCGTCTCTGGCCGGGATGAGCGAGACGTGTTGCTCGAACTGCGCCGTGTCCACGGGGTGGCTGAAGCCCACCGTGGCGACCAGGTTCTTCTGGGTAGGGTTCTGCGGGTCCTGATAGAACTGGCTGCTGGTGATTTTGGCGGAGAACGGTTGGGTTCTGAACTTGAAGCTGTAGTCGTCAAGCTCCACGGAATTCGCGAGGAACCCCTTGCAGCCGATTTTGACGGTGAAGGAGGCGTCCACCGGCCAGTCGGACTTGGGCGCGAACTGCAAGTGCTTGTCATCGAGCCAAGTCCATGTGCCGGCGAACGCGGGGGAGATTTCAATGCCGGAGGTGAGCCGCTTGTCGAGATTGGCGAGCGGCGCAACCGGTTCTTCGAAACCAACCGTGAGCGGGTAGATGGATGCGATGCCATTCTCGTCGTATACAGTTAGTTGCGGGGCGGTGACGGTGTATTCGACGTAGTGCGGCCTGGGGCGGAACTCATACCAGGCGAGCGCTCCGACGACCGTTACGAGCGCGAGCACGGTGATCGTGAGGGTTCTTCGGTCGGCGAGCAGGTCGCGAAGGGCGGTACGGTACCGGCGGCCGGTCCACTGGATCCACTCGGGCGCTTGCCATTGCACCTGTCCGAAGACTTTGTAGATCAGGTTCAGTACGAATACGAGGATTCGGTTCCGATTATCTGGCGGCCCGTCAGGGAACATGGTAAACATCGTAACTACTATTCGCACGCGGCGGGCCATTGATTACTGGCGCGGAATCGAGGCGACCGCGAAGGAAGCTACGTGGATGGCTCTACACAGGGCGTGTAAGGCGGCACACAAGATGTAGTTGTGAGTCGGCACTGACTACTTACACGGCCAGTGCCGACCTGCCCGAAGTAAGGACCTAACGGCTCCTAGCGCAGTGTCGGCGACGCCAGGACGAACCCAAGGTCGTCGAGCGTCGTCCAGATGGCGCGCCGGTAGGCCACTATGGCCTTCTGATAGTTCACGTAGGCATTCACCAGCGAATTCTCCGCGGTGGCCAGTTGGCTCTGTGCCGTCAGCAGCTCGAAGGCAGTCACCCCGCCGAGCTGATATTTCATCTGCTCGGCATCCACGTTTTGCTGCGACAGATCGCGCGACGCCTTGGCCGCTTCCACCGAGACCTGGGCCAGCTCGAGCTGACTGTTGGCGTTCTCCACGTCGAGAATCACCTGCTGGTCGATCTGGCGCTGGTTATAACGGTCGCGCACGCGGTTCACCAGCGCGTCCGTCAGGCTGGCCTGCGCCGCGCTCGAGCGGACCGGAATTCCCAAGGTCAAGCTGAAGCCGTAATAGGGCGAGGAGAAAGCGAAAAGCTGGTTCAGCGAATCGCCCAAGCCGCCGGCCACAAAAGCGGTCGTTCCTCCGACGGGCAATACCACCGGCAGTTGGTTGCCGCCCAGCCCGCTGCTGCCGGCCTGCAGGCTCAGGTCCAAGCGAGGCGTCATCTGGTCGCGGGCCACTCGCGCGTTGAGCTCGTCCACTCCCACGCGGCGGCCCGCCGCACTCAGTTCCGGCCGGTCGCGCCTGGCTTTGGCGATAGCCTCGCCGAGTGGCAGCGCACGGAACCCCACCGGCATCTCGCGCGGATCGTCCTCCAACACGATCTCCATCCCCAGCGTGTCCGGCTTCAAGTCCGCGCCAATCGATTGGCGCAAGCCGTCCAGCGCCTGCCGATAGGCGTACCGGCCCTGAATCAGATCGAGCTTGCGCTGCGCCACCTGCGACTGCGATTGCAGGATATCGAGCTTCGAAATCGCCCCGAGGTCCAGCGACTGGCGGTCCCGCTCGTACGACTTCTGCGCCAGGTCCAGCGACTGCTCCAGCACGCGGATGTTTTCCCGCGCCCGAATGGCTTCCCAGTACTGCCCCGCCGCATTGGCGACCGTGGTGGCGATTTGCGCCTGGCTCTGCTCGGTGACGATGCGAAATTGAGTGCGAGCCACCAACAGCGGTGCGCGTATCTGCAGATTGCCGCGATTCTGCAACAATGGCTGCGTCACAGCGAAATTCAGGCCGGTGGCTACGCTGGGGTTGAAAAAGTTGAAAGGGCTGTTGGAAGAAGCACGGGTCGCGTTGAAGCCGGCCGTCACCGTCGGTCCGGCGCCCAGCACCTGGCTGTAGGATGCCGTTGACGTCTGGCCTAACGCGCTGAGCGTCTCCGTTCCGCTGGTCTGGGCGGCTTCCTCCTGCACGGAACGCTGCGCGTTGAACTGTAGCAGCACCTGTGGATCGAACGGCGCTTTGGCGCTGGTCACCGCATCGGCCGCGGTATAAACGTCCAGTTGCGTCAGGCGGATACCGGTGGAGTTCTCGAGCACCAAAGCCAGGAAGGCTTTCAGGTTCAGCACCAGTTTGCCGTTCTGAATGCGCTGCTCCAGGCCCTCCACGTCACGTTCGATCACGGTGTCCGGATGAAACCGGCGTTCGAAGCTTCCCAGCAGGGGAAACGAATCGCTCCAGGCCAGGCGCGCCGCGCCGGCCGCTGCGACGAGCGCCAGCGAGCGCCAGACGCCTCTACTCATAGCGCAAAGCCTCGATCGGATCGATCCGCGACGCCTTCAGCGCGGGATAGATCCCGAACACCACGCCTACTCCTACCGACACTCCGAAGGCAATCAGAATCGACGAGCTGGTCACGATGGTCTTCCATTCCGCCGCGCGCGCGATGAACCACGAAAGGAAGTAGCCGAAGCCGATCCCGAGCATTCCGCCACCAAACGAAATCAACACCGATTCCAGCAGAAACTGCCGCATGATATCGCTTCTGCGCGCGCCCGTGGCGCGCCGGATCCCGATCTCTCGCGTTCTTTCCAGCACTGTGGCCAGAACGATGTTCATGATGCCTATTCCTCCCACCAGCAATGAAATGGCGGCGATCGCTACCATCACGTAGGTGAAGATCACCTGGGCCCGCTGCTGTTCCGCCAGCAGTTCGGCCGGGATGGTGACCGAAAAATCCTGCACTCCGCGATGCGTCGAACTCAGAATCGACATCACCACCTTGGCCGCTTGCACGCTGTCGGTTCCGGCCTTCAGTTGCACGTCCACCCCATCCAGCGGATCCCGCAAATATCCGGTGAGGTCCCAGAAGCGGTATTGGAATGTGCTCAACGGAGTGTAAATCCGGTTATTCACATCGCTTCCCGCGGCGGCCAGATTCTGCGATCCGGAAGCCGCCTGGCCGCGAAGCACGCCCACCACGCGCAGCCACGTATCTTCCACTTTGATGTAGCGGCCCACGGCCAACTCGTAGCCCAGCAGGCCGGTCTTGGCGGTTTCGCCGAGCACGCAGACAGCGGCGCTCGACTGCTCGTCGGCCTCGCCGAACGCCGATCCCTCCGCGAACGTCCAGTTATGGATCTGCGCGTAGGGAGACTCCACGCCGTAGAGCCAGGGAGCTTCGCCAACCGGCTTGGGCAGCAGCCGGGACGGGTGCAACGTCCTGCGCGCCGACAGCAGGTTCATCGAATCCAGGTTGGCCCGGATGATGCGCACGTCCCGTTCGTTCAGTCCTTGCGACGATTTTAGCCGCTGCTGTTTCTCCGCGCTGCTGGTGGCGGGAATCGATTCGATCAGCAGATTCCGCACGCCCAATTGCTCGATGAACCGCAGCGATTCGTCGCGCGCGCCGGCGCCGATGGCGAGCATCCCGATCACGGCCCCCACGCCGAAGATAATTCCCAGCGCCGTCAGCAGCGTGCGCGTTTTCTGACTGAGCAGGTTTCCCGCCGCCAGGAGAAAATCGGAAAAATAGCGGCGCACAAAACCGATTCGCTCGAATCGCGTCTTCTCCGCCGCGGACGCCGCTTTCATCGCCATGCCCTCATTCCCGATTCCTCATCGCGGCAGCGGCGCAGCCGCACCAGCCGCCTTCCTCTGCGGCGCCTGTTCCGGGTTCGAAAGCGCCACCACCTGGCCCTGGCTCAGACCATCCACCACAACCTGGCTTTCGCTGCGCCGCACCAGCTTCACATCGCGCGGCGCGAAGCTCGCGCCGGACGGTGTATATACATAAGTCCGGCTGCCGCTTTCAAACAACGCCTGGGCTGGAATCGAAAGCACGGCGCGCAACACATCGGTGGTGATCACAAGCCGCACGCTCATGCCGGGCCGCATTTCCGGAGCGGGATCGTCGAGCCGAATCTTGCACTCGAAGTGCCGATCCCAGGGAGAGCCGCTGGTTCCCCCCAGGTCCACCACGTGCCCGTGAAACGCGCGTCCGGGAAGCGCGATGACCGTTACGTCCACCTTCTGGCCGAGCGCCAGGTGCCCGCGATCCAGTTCGCCGATGGTGGCTGTAATCGCCCAGTTGTGCAGATCCGGAATCTCGGCGATCGCCATGCCCGCCCGCACCGAATCTCCTGGCTGGAAATCCGGCAGTGTCATGCCGTCCATAAAGATGTTGGTCTGGGTATTCTGTTTCAGCGCCACGTAGCCCGCGCCATGAGCCCGCAGCGTGAGCGCCGCGAGGTTCTTCTTGGCCGTGGCCACTTCCACGTCGGCTTTGCCTACGCCTGCCGCCTGCACTTCCACGGCCGCCTGGTTGGTGGCCTTGCGGCTCCCGATGTCCTGGCGGATCTGGTTCAGCCGGTCCTGGGCGGCCTGCAAGGCCAGATCGTTCTGCCGCGCCTTAATGACGGAAAGGATCGGGTTCTTGCGCACGTCGTACTCCGCCAGATGCACCTGATGCTCCGCGCTCGCGAGCGAGTACGTATCTTCTTCCAACTGGGCCTGCGCCTGCGCCTGGGCCTGCTCCACTTTCAGCTTGGCCTCGGCCAGGTCCGCTTCGGCTTCTTTCAACCGGTACTCCTGATCGGTCGCATCGAACTCCACCACCACATCGCCGGCCTTCACCACCTCGCCAGTCTTGCGTAGCGTGGTGATGTGCAGTTCGCCGCCTGTAGTTAGCGGCGCGCTCAGCACTTCGGAGTTGCCGCCCCGCAGTTCCCCGTTCGCCGACACGGTCAGCGTCAGGTCTCCGCGCCGGACCCTGGTGGTGGGAACCACCGTGTCCATGGGCGGCTTCACAGCCTTGTACATGCGCTGGCCCTGCCGCACCATCCCCACGCCGGCCGCGGCGAGCGCCACCGTGACAATCAACACCTTCAAGACGCCGCGCAACAGGCGCCGCGTGCGCCGCGGGCGTGGAGCGCCGGCGGCCGGCGAAGCGGTGGTCGGCGCGGCGGTCGAGCTCAATTCCTGCCTCCGTTGCGCGGCGGTTCCACCAGGGTTACCATGCTGCCCGCCACCAGGCCCTTCACAGCCACCTCGTCGGGGTTGCGCGCTTCCACCGTGACCACCCGCGCCTCATATCCATGGCTGGTCCCGAGGTACACGATGGGGCGCCCTTTGTCGGTGAATAGCGCCTTGGCCGGGATGCTGACCGCATCCGGAATGCGCGCGGTAATCACGTCGGCGCTGGCGTTCATGTCCGGCCGCAGTTGCGCGGCGGGATTGTCCAGCGCGATGTAAGCCTTGAAATTGCGGGAGGGGGGCCAGTCAAAGGTCTGCTCGGTGAGCGGCGAGATTCCAGTCAGCTTCCCGGTCCACGTCTTCTCCGGCAGGGCATCGATCCGAATCACCCCGGCATCGCCAACCGTAATCAGGCCACGGTCCACTTCGTCGACTTTGGCCTCTACCCGAATGGTGGAAAGATCCGGCACTTCGGCAATCACCGCGCCGGGATACACGCGGTCTCCCACCTTGTAGGGTTGGGCGTTGAGCCAGCCTTGCGACGTATTGGACAAATAGTTAACCACCCCACCATTCGGAGTCTTGACCTCCATCAACGACACCTGGTGGTTGGCGATTTCCAGTTCCGTCTGTTCCTGGTCGCGCAGACGGGTCAACGAGGCGATCTTGGCCTCGGCGGACGTCCGATGCAATTCGACGGCGGCCTGCTCCACATGCAGCTTTTCTTCCGCCACGCGCGCGTCGATCTTGCTCTCTTCGCCCTGAATCTCACTCATGATGGCTTGCTGCGATGCATCGAGGCGCGCCTTTTCCAGGTTGTACTGGGATGTGGCCAGGTCCAGCTTATCCTGCTCCGCCGTGATGCGCGCTTGGGCCGCAGCCTGGTCCAGGTTCGCCTTCGCCTGGCGCAGCGCGGCGGTATGTTCCCGAATGGCCTGCTGGGCGGCGCTGGGGTCGAAGCGGATTACGGTCTGGCCCTGGGTCACCGCGCTGTTGGGCGGCGCCAGCCAGACAATCTGCAGGTCCGCCACGCGGACCGGCGCGGTGAGTTGGATGGAGCGCTCCGCCGCCAATTCTCCCCGGCAACGCACCAGCACCAGAAACTCGCCCCGGCGCGCCTTGGACATGGGAAGATCCGCAGCCGCTTCGACCTTCCGCATCCTCGACCATGTCAGTACGCCAGCCACGGCGCCCAGCGCCAGCACCACCGCGAACCAATAGCGGGCTTTGCCGGCGCGCCTCATTGAGAGCCAGCTTCCGGTGGCAGAATGTCCGCCGCGGCGGTCAGGTCGGGCAGCAGGTGGGGATCTTTGGAATCCAGCAGGTAGCGAGCTGCGAAGGTCTTTACAGGACTATCCAGCGCGGAGGCCGCTACCGGGCTGGCCGAATCGAAACGCGCCATGAAGGTCAGCGATGGGTACGCATCCAGATGCACCACCGCGGTCGACCCAGGCACCAACACCGCGCCATCGGCTTCATTCACGGAAAGCTGGAGCACCATGCTGGCCGGATCGAAAATGCGCAGCAGCGGATTCCCCACGTAGAGTTGATCGCCCTCCTTCGCGTGGCCCATGGAATTGTTTTTCCAGACGTTGTCGAGCGATACCATGCCGTCAATCGGCGCTTTCACGGTCAACTTGTCCAGGTCTTTCTGTAACTGCGCCAGGGTGAGCTGTTGCCGGTCGCGCTGCAGGATCAACACGCCGACTTCCGCGTGTTCGGCAGCATCGTGGAGTTGATTGGACCGCAACAGGCTCTTGACGTGCTCGTCGGCGTCGCGCAGTTTTTCGGCGTTCTGAAGCTGGTCCAGGTCGCTCAATATTGGCCCCTTGCGAATTTCCAACTTGGCTTTTTCCAGGTCCGCCGTGGCCTGCGCCAGGTCGGATGCCCGCTTAGCGGCATTGCTGCGGTCCTCCGCCATCTTCTGTTCCACCTGGTGGGACAAATCGTCGAATTTGGCTTGTGCGTCGCGCTGCGCCTTGATTTGCGCGGTGCTGTCAAATTCCGCTACCAAATCCCCGACGTGGACCACGCTGCCATTGGGAACCAGTCTGACCAGCGTCATGGTGCCGCCCTGGCCGCTGATGCGTGGGACCTGAACCAGGGTAATTCGCTGGGCGGCAATGGTGCCGATGGTCCTCACTCCGCGCGGCGGGACGGGCGACTCGGCGGCTGCGCTTTGGCTCGTTTCCGGCGGGGAACTTCGCCCTGCCTTGCGGGCTCTGCATCCGGCGCCCACCAGACACACCGCCAGCAGCATGGCAACGACTCTCGCCGATGAGTTTGTCACTGACATCCCGGCTAACATTCCGAAGTTAACACTTAGACGAACGGCGATAGCAATTTGTTGACCGCTTGCGCCAACTTCGCCGGCCGGCGTTTTGCCCCGCAGGGCCCGGGAAATGCCGCCACACGTGGGCCGTTTTCGCCTATCGCGTTGCGCCAACAGAACTTTCAGCGGATGGTTCGAGCACCATGGTAACGGAAATACCAAGCTGCTACAATCTCCTAAACTATCCAAAATGGAATTTATATGACACCTCAAACTAACTACTGTTCCGAATGCGGACAGCCTACAGCCGCTGAAGAACTGGCCCGCTTCGGCGACCGATTGATCTGTCCAAACTGTAAGAACGCCTATGCCCAGAAACTGCGCGAGGGTGTCGCGCCGGCCGGCTTCGTCCAATACGGCGGATTCTGGCTGCGGTTCGTGGCGATGGCCATCGACGGCATCATTCTGGCGATTCCCATGGGAATGCTGCAAGCCGTGGTGTTCGGAGCGTTTGGTCTGTCCATGGCTCGCATGACGCCAAACCCCAACGCCGCGCCGGCGGAAGTCTTCGCGATGCTGGCGCCGATGTTCGGCATGATCGGCTTATCGGCGCTTTTCGGCATGGTCCTCGGGTGCACTTACGAAACGTTCTTCATCGTCAAATTCGGCGCCACGCCGGGAAAGATGGCCGTGGGAGTCAAGGTAGTCCGTCCCGATGGGTCGGGTATTCAGGTAGGTCGTGCCATTGGCCGCTATTTCGCAAAGATGCTGAGCGCCATGATCCTTTACATCGGATACATCATGGCGGGATTCGACTCTCAAAAGCGCGCGTTGCACGATATGATCTGCGACACCAGGGTAATCAAGACCAGAGGCTAGGGCGGCCAGATGCCGGTACCCTGCGCCCGCTGCAATATGCCGTTGCCCAAGTGGGAACTGCTGAACGGTGAGGCTGCCAACTGTACGTCCTGCGGCTCCCGCAACACCGTGCGGCTGTTCCCGGCTGCCCTGGCACAGGCGGCAGCCGCGCACGGCGAAACGGCGCTGGCGGGCGATGCCGCGTGCTTCGACCATCCCGGCAAGCGGGCCGTTTCGGCCTGCCAGCAGTGCGGACGATTCGTGTGCCCGCTCTGCGCAGTGGAGTTCGGCAGCGGGGTCTGGTGCCCGTCCTGCGTGGCCGCCTCCAGCGGGAAAGCCCGGTCCGTCAATCCCGACACTTCGCGGATGTTGTTTGACACCTGGGCTCTGTTTATACCCTTCGCCCTGCTGGTAATCTGGCCGCTCACCATCCTTTCTGCGCCGGCGGTGGTGGCGCTGGCGATTATGAAGTGGACGCAGCCACTCAGCCTGGTGCGCCGCAACCGATGGCGTTTCGGAGTGGGACTGGCGGTGGCGCTGCTCGAAGGTGGCCTCTGGATCTGGGGCATCTGGTACCTCGTGGCAGCAGCCCGGATGGGGCCGAAGATTCGGCCCGGTTACCCCACGCCGGGCATTATCATCTTTGACCCGGCGGCCAAGGCCCGGCGGGGAGCGTAACCATGGAACAGGACCGCGAACGCTATCGCAGGCTGCCCGGACGGCGCAGGGGCTTTCTCTTCGGCTCCAGCGTCTGGCTGGGATCCGACCACTTGTTGCTGGTCAAGTCCGCACGCTTTCGGGAAGAGTACAAACGATTCTATTTTCGCGACATCCAGGCCATCGTTGTGGCCAAAGCACGGCGCATCCATATTTCTACCCGTGCGGCGCCGATCTTCCTGCTGTGGTTCGCAACCCTCGGATTTGGCAGGCATGGCGCGGGATGGAGTTGGGCTCATGGTCTTGTTGGGGTCTTGCTTGTAAATGCCTGGTTTTACGTGTCGACCATGCGCAGTTGCCGTTGCCGTATCTACACCGCCGTCAGCTCCGAAGAGCTTCCGTCGCTCTATCGCACCTGGACGGCGCGGCGCTTCCTCAAGAAGGTTGAACCCTACCTGACGCAGGCGCAGGGTGTCATCGAGGGCAATTGGGCAGAGGCGGTGGAAGATAAGCAGATCGGCCCGCTGCCCGAGGGCAGAGTCGGCCTCACGCTGCCGGGCGCGGCAGCGCCGTTACCTCCGCCTCCGCCACCGGCACAGACGGCGCGCACCCCGGTAGCGTTTCTATTCGTCGCCAGCCTGTGCCTGGGAGGTCTCGCCGATTTGCTGACGCTCCAGGTGAGCGCCAACGTGGGACGGTGGGTTCTGCTGGGCTTCCTGCTGCTCCAGCTTGCCGCCACGGTGGCCGTCCTGGTGGAAAACTATTTGGGCAAACTGCTGCCATCCATGCGCAACCTGGCGATCGTCACATTGGCGTCCATCGGCGTCTGGTATTATGCGGTTCAAATGGCGGCTGGAATGGCTATCGGATACCAGAATGCGCGATCGAAAAACCCCGCTGTGGTTTCGGCTCAAATGCAGCCAATGGGACTGCTCAACTATCCGGTCTCGCGCGGGATTGCCGGCGGAATGGGCCTGTTGCTCGGATTGGCGGGAGCAGGACTGCTGCTGCTCGGCGAGCGGCCACCCGAAGAGAAGGTTTCCTTCAATGTGTGAGGGAAAAAGCGCGTGGGGTAGGATGGTATCCTGCGGCCGGTTGGCAACCGGCCTGGGCGGGCGCGCGCAAATGCCGGCAGGCGGGTTCCCAACCCGCCGCAGGTTGGCAACCTGCCCCACAAGCTGCTTATGAGCGCCCTGGCCCTCCAACAACGGTGCTGGAATCACGAGGCGCGCGAGGCGGTGTGCCGGTGCCCGCAGTGCGGGCGAAGCTTCTGCCGCGAATGCGTCACCGAGCACGAGAGCCGCCTGCTGTGCGCCACGTGTCTCCGCAATGCCGCGCACGCCGCAGCGGCGCGGCGCGGGAAACTCCGCCGCCTGGCGGCCTTGGGGCTGACCCTGGCCGGTGTGATGCTGGCCTGGGCCGTCTTCTTCGGCGCCGGCGAAGGTCTCATCACCATCACGGAGCGCTCGGAGCGCATGTCATGGCAAGGCCATTAGAACAGCCCGGACCAGTGTCGCTGCTGGAAGAAGCGGCTCATTTGTTACGCCGCGCTCCCCTCGACACCCTGCTGTGCCATTGGACGGGCAGCGTGCCGTTCGCCCTGATGTTGCTGGTTTTTTGGAACAACCTGACGCACCCTCCCATGTCCGATCTCGCCTGCGCCGCGGAATCGCTGGCGGCGGCGCTGCTGCTGATTTGGATGAACTGCTGGCGCAGCGTATTCGCGGGGCGTTTGCACCGGGAACTCAGCGGGGCTGCGGAGAGGCCCTGGAACCGCCAGCGGATCTGGCGCCTGGTGGCGAACCAGGCCTTCCTGGCGGCCACCAAACCGCTGATGCTGCCCGTTTCGCTGGTGGCCGTTTTCCCTTTTGCCACCACGGTCGAGTTCTACCGCACCGCCGCGGTCCTGGCCGACCGCGAGGACCTGGACCCGCTCTCGGTGATCGCCAAAGCGCGACGCCTGGCGAGCCGCGACAAGTTCCAGTGCTGGCTGCTTCAGTTCCTCCTGCTCGTGCTTTCGCTGATCGCCATGCTCAACGTGGCGATCACCTTCATCATTCTGCCGCAGCTCGTCAAAATGCTGACCGGGTACGAATCGACGTTCAGCCGCAGCGGCTCGAACTTCGTGGAAAACCGTCTCTTCCTCCTGGTTGTGCTGGGCGCAACCTGGCTGGTCTTCGATCCCTTCGTGCAGGCGGTGTATTGTTTGCGCTGCTTCCAAGGGGAATCGGTGGAGACCGGAGAGGATTTGCGCGCCGGCTTGCGGCGGGTCCGCTCGATGCTGGCCCAGGGCGCGGCGGCGGCCGCGGTTGTCTTGGTGCTGGCGGTGCTGCCGGTGGTGGTGGCGCAGGCGGCCGACTCGGTGGCGCCCCGGCAACTGGAACAGGCCGTGCGCCAGACCATGCAATCGCCCGAGTACAACTGGAGAATCCCTCCTCCGGCCACGGCCGCCTCCGACACTCCCTGGATCATCCTGGCGACGGATCGCGCGATTGCAGCCCTGCAATCCGCGGTGAAGTGGATCGAGAAGATGTTCGATCGCCTGTTGCGGTGGATCTTCGGCGGGCTGAATCTCTCGCCGATGCCGCTGGGCGGACGGGCGCCGGCCACCGCGCTGCACTGGAGCGTCTGGGTGCTGATCGGGCTGGCGGTGGCGCTGGTGGGCTGGGTGGCTTGGCGCGCCTGGGCGTTGCGCCGCAAGAAACCCAGCCTGGCCGCGCGCCCTGCCACTGTGCCGGTCCGGCTGGACGACGAAGAGCTCACCGCCGACCGTCTCCCGGAAGCCGGCTGGCTGGAGCTGGCGGAACGCTGCCTGGCCGAGGGTAACCTGCGCCTGGCGCTGCGGGCATTTTACCTGGCCAACCTGGCATGGCTGGGCCGCCAGGAGTTTCTCACCATCGATCCCGGTAAAACCAATCGCGAATTCGAAATGGAACTGCGCCGCAGAGCGCGGGAATCGCCGGAAGCGCGCGAGTTGTTCTCGGCTAATGTGCGTGCGTTCGAGCGGGCCTGGTACGGCCTGCACGATGTGTTTGAGGGCGAGCCGCAAGAGTTCCGCCAGCGGGGGGAAGAGATGAAGACGCGCTTGAGCGCCGGGGTTGCCGCATGAGTCGTGCGTGGAGATCCTGGGCGCTGGCGCTGCTGGTCGCGGCGGTCTTTTTCTGGGGCGTCGTCAGCCTCTTCAACCGGCAGTTTGCCTCCGGCGAACTGTATCCGGAATTCTCCACCCTGCGCACCGACCGCCTCGGTACCAAGCTGCTTTTCGACAGCTTGGGGAAGCTGCCCGGGATCACCGTGGAGCGCAATTTCCTGCCGATGGAGTTCCTGCCGCGCGACGGCGCCACCCTGGTTCTGCTGGGCGTGAATCCAATGCGGGTGAATTGGGATGACGCCATTTTCCTGCGGCCGGTGGAACGGATCGCCAGCCGCGGCAATCGGGTGGTGGTGGCCCTATACCTCGATGTGGATAACCCCCTGCCCAAGCAGGAGGCATTCGATCGCCCGGAGGAGCCGAAGACCAAGGGTCTCAAAAAACCGGAGACTCCCCAGGAGCCGCCCATCAAGAGTCTGTGGAAGGTGAGCCTCAAAATCGAATCTGACGCGAAGAATCCGCATCCCCTCTATTTCGGACGGGCCGAAGGCTGGAGGGTCCGCGACAAGTTGGATGAGAAGATCCTGTCCATCGAACGCGACTTCGGCAAAGGCAGCGTGGTATTGATGGCGGAAAGCGCGGACTTTACCAATCAATCTGCGGTCGCCATGGACCGGTTGCAGCAGGTGTCCGCGACCCTCGGCCCGTACCGGCGGATCGTCTTCGACGAAGAACATTTGGGGCTGGCGGAATCGGGAAGCGTGGTCGGCATGGCGCGGCAGTTTCGCCTGATGGGCCTGGCCCTCGGGCTGGGACTCTGCGCGGCGCTGTTTATCTGGAGGAACGCTTCGGGATTTCCGCCGCCCGCCGTGTCCCGCTCCGTCGAACGCTTCTCGGGCCGCACCTCCCAGGCCGGCCTGTTGACACTCTTGAAGCGGCACATTCCACCCGCGGAACTGGCCGCGGTCTGCTGGCGGGAGTGGCTGAGCACCAACCGGCACGAGGCAACGCCCGAGCGCCGGAAGCAAGCCGAAGCCATCGTGGCTGGCGCGGCCGGACGGCCGGTGGAGGCCACGCGCGAAATACAAGCCTTGCTGCACGCGAAAGGAGAACTTTGAACTTCGAACAGTTTCAATCCGTGATGGAGACTGCGGTTGCCCGTATCCGCAAGGTCATTATCGGGCAGGAAGAGGCCATCCGCTATTCGCTGGTGGTGGTGCTGTCGAATCAGCACGCGCTCATCGAGGGGGTTCCCGGATTGGGGAAGACGTTGCTGGCGCGCACGCTGGCCGCGGTGCTGGGTTCGGAATTCAAGCGCATCCAGTTCACCCCCGACCTGATGCCGGCGGATATCACCGGGACCAACGTGTTCAACCTGCAGCGCAACGAGTTCTCGCTGGTCAAGGGCCCGTTGTTCACTACGTTTCTGCTGGCGGACGAGATCAACCGCGCGCCCGCCAAGACCCAGTCGGCGCTGCTCGAAGCCATGCAGGAGCGCACAGTCACCATCGACCGCGAAAGCTACCGGCTGTCGCCGAACTTCACCGTTTTTGCTACCCAAAACCCGATCGAGAGCGAGGGCACGTACCCGCTGCCGGAAGCCCAGAAGGACCGCTTCATGCTCAAGATCAACATGAGCTGGCCGAACAACGAAGACGAGCTCTCGCTGGGCCGCCGGTCGCTGGGCGGGGAGGCTCCGGAGGCCGTTCTGCTGCGCGGCGACGTGACGCCGTGCCTGGCCGAAGCCGACCTGGCTGCCCTGCGGGAAGTGTTGGAGACCGTGCAGGTGAGCGACCAACTGGTGGACTACGCAGTGCAGGTGGTGCGCCGCACGCGCACCGACGATGCCATCCTGGTGGGCGCCGGCCCGCGCGCCTCGCAGGCCCTGTTGCGCGCGGGGCGGGCCTGGGCGGCGCTTGCAGCGCGCGACTTCGTGAGCCCCGACGACATCCGCGCGGTGGCGCTGCCGGTGTTGGAACACCGCCTGCTGCTGCGTCCCGAATCGGAACTGGAAGGCGTGCGGGCGACCGAGGTGCTGGATCGCATTCTGCACGAAGTGCCGGTGCCGCGATGACAGCTCCTCAAGGCAAGCTAAAGCATGCCCCACCACTGCGAGTATCCTTCTTCGGTGGGGCATGCTTTAGCTTGCCCATAGGGATGAGAAGTGCGCCATGCTAGTTCCTTCTCCACGTCTGCTGCTGGTTTCCGTCGTGGTAGCGCTGCCGCTGGCCTCGCTGGGCGGGATGTTTCCCAATATGACGGTGGCCTGCGCGGCGGGATTGGTATTGTGCGCCGCGGTTGTCGCCTTCGACGCCGTGGCGGCGTTGCGGCGAATTGCCGGGGTGGCGCTGAGCACCCCGCGATTCATTCGCCTCACCAAAGACGTGGCGGCCGGCTTTCCGGTCACCGTCGAGCAGCGGGGAGAAGCGCCGGCTGCCCTCCGCTTGGGCATCAACCTGCCGGCGGGCATGGAGACCGAAACGCCCGTGCTGGACGTGTTCGCTCCGCACGGAGCGTCGGTCCTGGAGTGGCCGTGTACCGGACGCGCTCGCGGCGACCATGCGCTGCGGGAACTGTACGTGGAAGCGGGTTCGCCGCTGGGGCTGTGGCTGGCCCGCCAGCCGCGGCCGCTGGACTTTTCTTTCCGTGTCTATCCCAACCTGCGCGACCGCGCCACGGCGGCGCTGTTCCTGAAGACCGCCAGCCTCGGCATGCGCGTGCGGCGCCAGGTTGGGAAGGGCCGCGAATTCGAAAACTTGCGCCATTACCTGCCCGGCGACAGTTTTGAAGACATCCACTGGAAAGCCACCGCCAAACGTGGTTTTCCAGCGGTGAAGCTGTACCGCGTGGAGCACGCTCAGGAAGTCTACGCGATTCTCGATGCGTCGCGGCTTTCGGCCCGCGAGGGGATTCTCGAATCCTTCGTGGACGCAGCCCTGCACCTGGCGCTGGTAGCGGATAAGCAGGGCGACCGTTTCGGACTGGTCACCTTCAGCGACCGCACCCACAAATTCGTTCGGGCGCGCAGCGGCATGGGCCACTTCCGGCTGTGCCGGGAAACCATCTACAACCTGCACGCCCAGCGCGTGAGCCCCGATTTCCGCGACGTCTTCACCAGCCTGCAACTCAACTTGCGGCGCCGCTCGCTGCTGGTCTTCTTCACCTCGCTCGACGACGCTCTGCTGGCGGACAGCTTCGAACGGGATATTCCCCTGCTGGCGCGGCGCCACCTGGTGCTGGTCTACGTGGGGCGAACCGCGGCGTTGCATCCGCTCTACACCGGCGAAGCGGTCCAGGACTTGGACGGGCTGTATTCCGGCCTGGCCGGGCAGATGCTATGGAACCGCATGCGCGCGCTCCAAATCGCGCTGCAGAACCGGGGCGTGAAGCTCACGGTCACCGATCCCGAGCGCATCAAGATGCAGGTCACCGCGGGTTACCTGGATGTCAAGCGGAGACAGATTCTATGATCATCGATCTGCCCCGCTTCGTTGCGGCGGAACGGGCCTACTGGGACGAGCTGCACGCGGTGCTGGCGAAGCTCGAAGCCGAACCGGAGCGGCGCCTGCCACTCGCTGAGATCCAGCGGCTGCACTACCTTTATGAACGGTGCTCCTCCGACCTTTCGCGGCTGGACACTTTCTCGACCGAACCGCAGTTGCGGGCGTTCCTGGAATCGCTGGTGTCGCGCGCGTACTCGGTGATTCACGAAACCCGCGCTCCCGCCAAAATCCGGTGGAAAAGCGCCATCCTGGCATTTCCGCGCGCTTTCCGTCGTCATCTGGGAGCGTTTCGGCTGGCCGTCGCCGTCACCTTGCTGGGGTGCGCCTTCGGCTGGTTCGCGCTGCGCGTGGACCCACGGAACAAAGCCTTCCTCCTGCCGTTTCCCGGCCTTCAGGTCTCTCCCTCCGAGCGCGTCGCTCAGGAAGAGAGCGCCAAGCAGGATCGCCTCAAGGGCGTCAAGGCTTCTTTCGCCGCGCAACTGATGACGCACAATACCCAGGTGACCATCATGGCCCTGGCGCTGGGCGTGACATTCGGCGCGGGAACGCTGATCCTGCTGTTCTACAACGGCGTGATCCTGGGCGCGGTGGCGACGGATTACATCGTGGGAGGGCAGGGCGTCTTTCTGGCCGGCTGGCTGCTGCCGCATGGGTCCATCGAGATCCCGGCCATCCTGCTGGGCGGGCAGGCGGGCTTCATTCTGGCCGGCGCCCTGATCGGATGGGGTGATCGCACGCCGCGGGTAGTCAGGCTGCGGGCCGTGGCGGCGGACATGGTAGCCATCGTATCGGGTGCAGGCGTACTGCTGATCTGGGCCGGCACTGTCGAAGCCTTCGTATCGCAGTATCACCAGCCCGTGCTTCCGTACGGCCTGAAGATCGTCTTCGGGTTGTGCGAGTTGGCGGCGCTCTCGTTTTTCCTGGGCTGGGTTGGCCGCGAATGAGCAACCGGCGCGCCACTTCGTTGACTATCGAAACGCCCGAGGGCGTCGAGTTCTCTTTCGATCTCGCCTCGCCGGTGACGCGCTCGCTGGCCTGGATGGTGGACGTGGCGGCGATCCTGGTGCTCACGAAAGGGGTGGGCAAAGCCTGCGAATGGCTGGGACACCTGAACCAGGATTGGGCCACGGCACTCGCGGTGATCCTGTATTTCGCAGTCTCGGTGGGATACGGGATCGTGCTGGAGTGGCGCTGGCACGGGCAGACTCTCGGCAAGCGTGTGATGGGACTGCGCGTGGTGGATGCCCAAGGCCTGCGCCTGCAGCTTTCGCAGGTGATCCTGCGCAACCTGCTGCGGCTGGTGGATATGCTTCCTCTGGTCTATCTGGTGGGCGGGGTCGCCTGCTTTTGCAGCCGGAATTGCCAGCGGCTGGGCGACCTGGCGGCCGGCACCATCGTGGCCCGCGAGCGCAGTCCGCGCGCGCCCGACCTGGAACAGGTGGCGCCCGCCAAGTACAATTCGCTGCTGGCCTGGCCCCACCTGGCCGCGAGGCTGCGCAGCCTGGTAAGTCCGGAGTCGGTGAGCATCGCGATCGAAGCTGTGTCGCGCAGGGACGGCTACGAGCCGCTGGCACGCATCGAATTGTTCCAGGAGCTGGCCGCGTATTTCCAGTCGCTGGTCGAATTCCCCGAGGCGGCTCGCGAGGGTCTCACCGACGAGCAATACGTGCGCAGCGTGCTTCGCGTGATCTATGGCGGCGGGCGGGGATGATCGGTTCTGCGCCCGCCGAGTCGGTCGCTACGCGGTGTGCGTGTATGCCCTACCCCTCACCAGCCGGCGGCGCATCAGGAACATGACGCCGACGAGGGCGAAGAGCTCGACCCCTAAAGTAGCCGGCAGCGACGCCTCGGGTGTGCTGACGACCAGGTATTCCTGCGATGCGCCCAGCGGGCTCGGCGTGTAAATCGACACGTCGAGGCCCGACGCCCCTCCGCTTGCGGCTTGAGTTAGAGCTGCGGTCCTAAAGCTGTTGACCGCGCTCTGCTGGGAACCCGTCAAGGAATTGCCGCCGTATCCATTGATGGCGGCTGGGTCGAAGATGGTCCAGATTGCATAAGAGTATTCGCCGGCCAGCGTCGCATTGAACATATTGGCCATCACATCTTCGGCCAGTAAGGCCGCGGCATCATACTCTTCTTGTATCGTGTAAGGCGACCAATCCGGCGTCGTGAACTTTTGAGGTCCGCTCGACGTTACCTCGGAAAGCGAGTACTGATTCGCCTCCCAGGTGTCGTTGATCCAGACATCAGTCGTAAAGTCGTCGCATATTACGTAGGTCGATACTCCATCGATCGTAGCTACGTACGGACTCGTGTAGACTCCGCCCATGACGTAGCCGTTGCCGACGCCTGTGAGCGTCATACTGACTTGGGCGACAGCGCCGCCGGTAAAGCAAAGCGCTCCCGCGATCCCCAATAAAGCTGCCCTCCGAGTCAACTTCATAGTCATCCCCTCCCTCTCGAAGCCGCGCTGCCCCGAAACCCCTCGAAGCCATGCGGCCTTCTCACGCAGCAGCCGTAACCGCTTTGTAAGGCTTCATCAAGATTACAGCCCGTTGCAGATCCCGTCAATGGCACCAAAGGGCAATGCAAACATACAGTAACGAGGGAATGGCCTCGCACATTGTCCCTAAAGCACTTCGCCAGCCGAAAAGTCCTGGTACTGGTAGCAATGTGTGAAACTGCATCCCCTGGTAACATTGTGTCAAGGGGCAACCGGCGCAAACACCGGTTCGCCATGCATTGGGTGAGGGGCATGCAACTAACCTGCGGTACGGCGCAACGTCGAACGTTTCTTGTGGCCTTCCTGGCAATCGCTTTGGCAGGCTGTTCTTCGGATCCCGATCGGCGGAAACTCAAATACCTCGGCAGCGGTGAGGCGTACTTCAACGCCGGCAGATACCGCGAGGCAGTCATTCAATTTCGCAACGCGGTGAGCCTCGATCCGCGGTTCGCAACGGCGCATTCGCGGCTCGCTGAGGGCTATCTAAGGCTGGGCAATTCCGAAGCCGCCTACCGGGAGTTTATGGAGGCCGCGACCCTGGATCCCAAGGATACGGGCGCACAACTGCACCTTGCCGACCTGTCGATCTCGCGCCGGCAGTTCGACCAGGCTCAATCGGCCGCGCAAGCCGTCCTGAAAACCGATCCAGCGAATGACCACGCCCACGCGATACTCGGCGAGAAGTTCGTTCTGACCCGCGACGGCGCGAACGCGGCGCGCGAGTTTCAGCAGGCCGTCGACCTCGCTCCCCACCGGGTCCAGCACTACGCGGCCCTGGCCGCCGTCTATCTGGCCTCGGGACAGGCAGAGCAAGCGGAAACTGTCAGCCGGAAGGCAGTCGAGGCCAACCCGAAATCAGTCGACGCGCTCGTCAGCTTGGGGCAATTCTACTTCACGCAGGGCAGGCTGGCTGAAGCCGAGACTGCGATGCGTCAAGCGTCCGAACTCGACCCCGGCGCGCTCCTGCCACGCGTTCTCTGGGCCCGGATACTGGTCCGGGCGGGGGACCTGCCCGACGCAGAAAAACTCTACCAGGGGATCAAGACCATTGCCCCGAATGACCCGGAGGCTTACCAAGCCCTCGGGCATTTCTACGTATCTACCGGCCAGAAAGAGAAGGCGACCGACGAATTCCGATCGTTGATGACCTCCAAGCCGAAAGACGCTTCAGTCAAGATGAGCCTGGTGGAAGTGCTGCTCGATTCGAATCGCATCCAGGAAGCAGCCGTCTTGGAGCAACAGGTCAACGGCACTAACCCAGATAGTCCACGGGCGCTTCTCTCAAAGGGCCGGATTCTGATCGCGGAGGGCAGGCAGCAGGAAGCGCTCTCGGCTCTCGAGAAGGCGGTTCAGGCCGATCCGCAGTCCGCCAGCGGACACTATTTCCTGGGCGTCGCCCAAAGGGCACTTCGGATGTCTGACCTGGCCAAGTCCTCTTTCACTCGGGCCCTCGCACTTTCCCCGGGAATGGTCGAGGCTCAAGCTGCGCTGGCGTCGCTCACGGCCGCGGCGGGAGACAACGACGAAGCCCTGCGCTTGGCCGCTAGCGCCCTGAAGGTGCGCCCGGGGCTGCCGCTGGCGCAGGTTGCCAACGCTCAGGCTCTGATGGCGACGGGCGACCTCCCGCAGGCCGAAGCCGAGCTTGAAGACCTGCTCAAACAGAATCCAACCTCGCTTCCGGCTCTGGCGCAATTGCTCAAGGTGTGCCTGGCTCAGGGCAAGACCGCCCAAGCCGTCGAGCGAATTGCGGGCTTGGTTCAGCAGAACCCGCGCAATGCCGGGTTACAATTCCTGCTGTCGTTAGGCTACTTCGACTTGAAGGACCTGGATAAGTCCGAATCCAGCCTGCAGCGGGCGATCGCGCTGGATCCGAAAACGCCCCAAGCATACAGTCTGCTCGGAAACATTCACCTCGCCAGGGGTGCGGTTGACAGCGCCAAGCAGGACTTCCGAAGGGCGATTGATGCCAATCCCCACAACCTCTCAAACTATCTCGCCCTGGAGGCTCAGTATGAGCGGGAAGGCAACTGGGAGGAGGCGAAGAATCTTTGTGAGAAGGCGCATCAGATCGATCCCGAATCTGCCATCGCCGCCGGTTCGCTGGCTGTTCTGTATCTCGATCACGGCGGCGATGTCAACGTGGCGTTATCCCTGGCCCAAAAGGTGAAGCAGAAGATTCCCCGCTCCCCACTAGCCGCCGATACGCTTGGCTGGGCCTATTACAAGCTGGGATCTTTCGACTCAGCCGTGGAGGAGTTACAGCAGTCCGTGAAAGGGGCTCCGAAGAACGCCATGTTCGCATTTCACTTGGGACTGGCCTACCTGGCCGACCGCCAACCGGACGCAGCCCGAAAAACGCTGCAAGAAGCCATCCAGGCCGACCCGCGATCACCTTTCGCCGCCAGCATCAAGGAGACGTTGGGGAGAATCACGGCCGGCACGAGATAGCCGGCAATTGGTGAGCCTGGCCGGCGGTTGACTCACAGGCGGACGATTTTGGGGGATCGAAATCGCTTCAAAGCGTTTCGCGTGTCGACGATCAATCTGGACCGATCGACGATCGCCGCATAATCGAATTCGGAGTGGTCGGTGACAATCACCACGCAATCGGCGCGCGAGCAAGCCGCCAAAGGCTCTTCGGCAAAGTACTCCGCTCCGGCATCCAACTGCAAACGGCGGACTCGCGGGTCGCTGTAGGTCACCCGTGCGCCGCGACGCGATAAAACGTGGATGATATCCAACGCGGGCGATTCCCGTACGTCGTCAATGTCGCGCTTGTACGCGACGCCCAGAACATGCACATGCGAATTCCGTAACGACTTGGATTGCTCGTTAAGTGCGCCCTGTATCTTATCCAGCACGAAGTGCGGCATCTGGCCGTTGATGTAACCCGCCAGTTCTATGAAGCGCGCCTCGATTCCGGCCTGCCTCGATTTCCACGAAAGATAGAATGGGTCGATCGGAATGCAATGGCCTCCCAGCCCCGGGCCCGGATAGAACGGCATGAACCCGAACGGTTTGGTAGCCGCCGCATCGATCACTTCCCAGACGTTGATGCCCATGCGGTCGCACATCATGGCGATCTCGTTCGCCAGCCCAATATTGATCATCCGGAAAGTGTTCTCCAGCAGTTTGACCATCTCGGCCACTTGACTGGAACTCACGGGCACCACGGTCTGTAGCGCCTGCGCATAGAACAGAGCGCCCATTTGAGTACACTCCGGCGTGATCCCTCCGACCACTTTCGGGATGTTCGCCGTCTGGTAAGTCGGGTTCCCCGGATCCACCCGTTCGGGAGAGAAGCACAGGAAGATATCCCGCCCCACCTGCAGATCGGGCGTTTCGAGCAAGGGCCGTAACACCTCTTCGGTAGTGCCCGGATACGTGGTCGATTCGAGCACGATGAGCATTCCCGGATGCATGTACTTGGCGAGTTCCTGACACGCGGCTACGATGTAACTCATATCCGGGTCTTTGGTCTTCCGCAGCGGGGTAGGCACACAGATACTTACCGCATCCAGCCCGGCAATCGCGGAGAAGTCGGTCGTGGCCCGAAGCTTCTTCCTCTTTACCAAGTCACGCACTGTGCTTGCCGGAACATCCTGAATGTGAGAACGACCGGAGTTGATGGTGGCGACTTTGGGCGCTTGAACGTCAATGCCCGTAACGGCGAAGCCGGCGCCCGCGAATTCGACGGCTAAGGGACATCCGACATAGCCAAGGCCGATGACTCCGACGCGAGCCGACCGCGTTCGGATTTTGTCGGCCAACATTTCCGCCACGCTGAGCGGTTGTAAGGCAGTAGCTGACATAGGTTCGTGTGGACTCCGCAAGGTCTGGCTTAGGCGGCCGGCACTCTCGGACACACTCAGCCAAGCCTCTTCCATTAGGCATATTGGGGGCCAAACTGCGCTTTGGCGGGCGGCCGTTGTCTCCTAACGCCTTGCGGGCGATGCCATCCCCAGAAAGTCCAACTCTTTGGGCTTTTTCTCCCCTTCGGTTCGTCTTTCCT
>Ga0181520_10001957_pt1 | contig 40275 bp, 33 predicted proteins | sample PEATcosm2014_Bin_29_FD_132451 | JGI IMG/M metagenome (GOLD analysis project Ga0181520, IMG submission 132451) | Peatland microbial communities from MTU Mesocosm Facility, Houghton, MI, USA - PEATcosm2014_Bin02_30_metaG | ecosystem: Environmental > Terrestrial > Soil > Wetlands > Peat | place... | reverse complement strand
CTGAGCTACTCGCTCGCCGGCGCGGGGCGATCAAAGCGCGTCCGTGAAATCATCGTAACGGGTTGACGCGGGGCGCTGCCAAATGATCTTGCGCGAAGTGCCATTCGATTTTGCGCGCTACAGAGCGCGCGGACGGGCGTCGCGCCAAGGCGCGCCGCCGTCTTGGCGAGGCGGCGGTCGAAGGTGGCGAAGGCTTCGCAGCCGTCGGCGCCGGCGAGGTGAAGCGCGTCGGCGAAATCCATGCCTTGCTCATGCCAGGCGAGCGCGACGGCGGCGATTTGCGGGCTCTCCAGCCTCACCGTCGGCAGGCCGGCGAGAGCGCGAAGCGCCGCCGCGAACTGGCGCGCCTCGAAGCCGTAGCCGCTGCGCAGCACCCATTCGCATTCCAATAGAACGGTGTCGGCGACAAAGATCGGCTCGCTCTCGACGAGCCGACAGGCGCGGAGGAACTGGTCGTGATCGTCGTCGACGAGATAGCGAACGACCACGTTCGCATCAATCGCGAGCACGGCGCTTCGCCTCGACCGCGACGGCCTCGTCCATTTCTTCGACGCTGAGAATCCGGCCGCGCGGCGACTTGCCGCGCAACATCCCCGCCACCTCCTCGAACCGCGTCGGCGCGAACAGCGGCGTAGCGCGCAGCAGCACCCCGTCGGACGTTTCTTCGACAGTCAGCTCGGTCCCCGCCGTCCACTTGCGGCTGTCGCGGATCGCCTTCGGCAGGATGACCTGGCCTTTTGTGGAGATCCGGGTTTTCGCGCTCGCACCGTTCGCCATCGACCGGTCCTCGGCGAGGGGTAAGACTGAGGTAAGATAGTCCGTCGACCCGCGGTCGGCAAGGCGGCCGCCCACTCGGGCGCCTCCGAATAGCGGCCGGTTGGCCGCGCCGCCTTCTCGCCTCAGCGCTTCCCGGCCGCCTCGGGCGGGACGACCTCCCAGCCGGTCGGCGTCCAGGCGAACAGCGAAAGCGAGATCGGCCGCTTGGCGCGCAGCGCGTAGTCGCGCGCGGCGCGCTCGACCGCCGCGGCGGCGCCCTTCTCACGCGCGTCGGCGAACAGGACGACGTTGGAGGCGGGGGCGGCGACGTAGAGCTCGCCGTCGAACTTCTCGGCGATCGGCGTCCACAGATCCGTGAGCGCGAGCAGGCTGGCGAGATAGTCGTCGCCGCGCAGCGCCACGACGCCGGTCTCGACGCGCGCCGCCGCCTCCAACTGGCTGCGCAACGTCGCTTCGAGATTGCGTTTCCCCGCCGCGAGCGCCTCGTCGGCGGTGAGCTTGAGCGCGTCGAGGTCCCCCTTGCCGAGCGTCTCGATCGTCGTCGGTCGGTCGCGCACGCCGATCACCCACAGGTCGTCGACCAGCGGCTCGGCGACCGGATCGCTCTTGCCGCCCGCAGCCGCCATCTGGTCGATGTAGCTCGAAGGGCGCACCGTCACGCGCAGCTCCGCGAGGTCGGGAGCCGTCCGTCCCGCCGCGAAGGCGGCCGTCATCGCCGCGATCTGGCTGCGCGCGTAGCCCGCGCAGGCCGAATGATCGCGCTTGCAGAAAGAATAGAGCGTGTCGAGGTAGGCGGTGAACGTCCCTTGCGGCGTGCGCACCTCGATCTCAAGCGGCCCCACGACGCGCGCGGCGACGTTGGGGCCGGTCTCTTCGTAAAGCTTGACGCAAGCGGCCGCGAAATCGCCGACGTCGGCGGCCGTCGCGCCCGTCTCCTGCCCCGTCGACGGAGCCACCCCGCCGGCGACGATGGCCGCGACGCTCGCGACGACGGCCGCCTCGACGCGCAATGCCCTCCGCATCCGGCCCCCCAGCCGCGGAAAACGCTAGGTAAGCCTTGGCCGCGCCGCCGTCGCCGTCAACTGGAATCGCGGGCCGGAACAGGGACATGAGGTCGCGCCCTCGGCGCCGGCTTGCTCGCCGCGCGCAGCCGCCGCATAAGCAGCGCCTTTCGGAGGCCATCATGGACGCGCTGATCGACGGCTACCGGCGCTTTCGCTCTGAGGTCTGGCCGGCCGAGCGGGCGCGCTACGAGGCGCTAGCGCGCTTCGGCCAAAGCCCGCAGACGATGGCGATCGCCTGCTCGGATTCGCGCGTCGACCCGCAGACGGTGTTCGGCGCCGCGCCCGGCGAGATGTTCGTGCTGCGCAACGTCGGCGGGCTGGTTCCGCCTTACGAGCCCGACGCCCATTATCATGGGACCAGCGCGGCGATCGAGTTCGCCGTCCGCGTGCTGAAGGTCAAGCGGCTCGTCGTCCTCGGGCACGCCCAATGCGGCGGCGTGCGCGCGATGGCGCTCGGGCCGCCGCCCGAGGCGCGCGATTTCGTCGCCGGCTGGGTGGAGATCGCCCGGCCGGCGCTCGGCGGCGCCTCCGGCGACACGGCGCCGCTGGCGGCGATCGAGGCGGCGGTGGTGCGCCTCTCGCTCGCCAACTTGCGGACCTTCCCCTGGGTGGCCGAGGCGGCGGCGGCGGGGCGGCTGACGCTCGCCGGCTTCCGTTTCGACATCGAAACCGGCGTGCTGTCGCGCGTCGACGCGGACGGCGTCCGGCCGGTCGAATAGGCCGCGGCTGGCGCAGCGCAAGGCGGCGGCGTAGATTGTCGTCATGGACGACACCCCGCCGCGTCCCGTCGTGACGCCGACCCGAGTGACCGCGCGGGCGCTGATCGTCGGCGAACGCATCGACACCGCCGGCCTCGAGCGGCCGGACACCATTTCGACGGCGCCGCTCGCCTTTCGCGTCGGCGCGACCGGCATGGTGGCGCTGTTCCGCTTCGGCGTCGCGGTGATGGTCGGTCTGACGCCGCTGCAGGAGGAGGACACGCTCGCCCGGCTCGCCTCGCGCGTTTCGGGCACGCGCGCGCGCGGCGACGACGAGACGGCGGTGTTCGAGGTCGCCCCCGAAGGCGACACGGCGAGCGACGCCCCCGGCCCGATCCGCATCAAGGATCTGTCGCCGGCGCGGTTCCTGGTCGTCGCCGATGCGCTCGCCAAGACGGTGGCGCTGACGCGCGACGAGCGCGAGGTCAACGCCGTCTTCGACGTCATCGAGCCGTTCGCCGTCCAGCTCGCGCGCAGCGGCGAGCCGCCGTTCCGCCGCCGCGCCATGCTGCAGCTCATCGGCCAGGCGCTGCTCGCCCAGCATCGCGTCTCCGGCCGCGTCGCGGTCGAAGAGAAGCCCGACGTGCTGTGGGACCGGCCCGACCTCGAGCGCCTCTACGCGCGGCTGGAGGACGAGTACGAGCTGAAGGAGCGCGCCGGCGCGCTGAAGGCCAAGCTCGACGTGATCGTCGAGACCGCCCACGCGCTGACCGACATCATCGACGCCAACCGCTCGACCCGGCTGGAGGTGGCGGTAGTGGCGCTGATCGTGCTCGAGCTGGTCGCCTCGATCGTCGAGATCGTCCTCTTGCTGCAAGGCCATTGAGGCCGCGCGGCGCCTGCGTTGATCATGCCGCGTAGAGCCAGTCCAGCCGCTTGAGCATGCCCTCAGGCCCGAGCGCCGCGAGCGCTAGGTCGCGCGCGAAGGCGAAGGGGCCGCCGAGGTGGTAGACGCGCCCCTGCATGAGCGCGTCGCGCTGGACGCGCGCGGCGCGCGCAACCCGGTCGCGCGAATAGGCGGCGAGCGCGCTTTGCGCGTCGGTCGTCTCGGCGAGGCGGCGCTCCAGCGCGTCGGCGTCCTCGATCGCCTGCGCCGCGCCCTGGGCGAGAAACGGCGTCATCGGATGGGCGGCGTCGCCGGCGAGCGCGATCGGCCCGAGCGAAAAGCGCGCCAGCGGCGGGCGGAGGCGGAGCGGCCAAGCGCGCCAGTTTCCCGCCGCCGCCGCGATCAGCGCGCGCGCGTCGCGCGACCAGCCGGCGGCCGCGCGGTCGAGCGCCGCGCGATCATCCGCGTCGCCCGGCCGCGCCGCTTCGATCACCGCGACGAGGTTGACGATCGCGCCGCCGCGCAGCGGGTAGCAGACGAGATGCGCGCCGGCGCCGAGGCGCAACGTCACCTCGCTCGCTTGCGCGCGCTTGGGCGCGCGGCCGGCGTCGACCACGGCGCGGAACGCGACCAGCCCGGAGAAGGGCGGCGCGTCGGCGGCGCCGAAGCCGATCCGCGCGCGCACGCGCGAGCTCAGGCCGTCGGCGCCGATGAGCAATTCGCCGGTCTCGCGGGCGACGGCGCCGCCGCGCTTCAGCGCGACGACGACGCCCGCGCCCTCGACCGCCGCGTCGACGACCTCGGTCGCCAGGCTGAGCGCGAGGTTGGGCAGGCCGGCCGCAGCTTCAACGAGCGCGCTCTGCAGGTCGGCGCGATGAATGACGAGATAGGGCGCGCCCCAACGCCGCTCGGCGCCGTCGAGCGGCAGCCGCGCGAACTCGGCGCCGTCGCGGGCGTCGATCAGACGAATCGCGCGCGGTTCGAGCGCCAGCGTCCGCACGGCGTCGAGGACGCCGAGCCGCGCCAGCGCGCGCGTCGCGTTGGGCGAGAGCTGCAACCCTGCGCCGAACGGCTCGAGCGCGGGCGCGCGCTCGAACACCTCGACCTCGAAGCCTTGGCGCGCCAGCGCCAGCGCGGCGGTCAGGCCGCCGATCCCGGCGCCGGCGACGAAAGCGCGGCGCGCCATCGCTTTAGAGGGCGGCGTCGAGCAGGCAGTCGGCCGGATCGGCGCCCGCGCCGAGCGTGGGATCGTAGACGAAGCGGGTCGAGCAATAGGAGCAGATCGCCTCGGTCTCCTCGCCCATGTCGATGAAGATATGCGGGTGGTCGAATGGCGGCTTCGCCCCCGTGCACATCAACTCCTTGACGCCGACCCGGATGGTGGCGACGCCGGGGTCGTTGTGAAAGTGCGGGATGGAGCGATCCGCCATGGCCGAGGCATCCTTTCGAAAGCGCTATCCCTCGGATAAAGCACGTTCGGGCGCCGAAGCATAGCCTTCCCGCCTCTACTGCGGCCGCGCCGAAAGATGGAGCATCGGGGGCGGTTGCATTCGCCGTGCGATCAGGGCAGGATGGTAAACAAAAGTTTACCTGGGAAGGCGTCCTACGCGTCGATTGGCCGCACGGCGCGGGGAGAGGGACGCAGGGTAAGGCGTGTTCGGCCGCTTTGGGGGACGGGACATGAAGCGTCGGTTGTTGCGGTTCGCCGCCGCCGCGGCGGCGTGCGGGTTGGTTTCGGCTTGCGCCTACACCGATCATTTCGACGGTCGCGTGGAACAGTTCGACATCGCCAGCGAGCAGGCGCGCGACACGATCATCCTCACCAATATCGTCCGCGCCAGCCGCGTCGAGCCGCTGGCCTTCGTCCAGCTCGGCCAGATGACCGGCTCGGCCTCGAACTCGACGCAGATCGGCCTGCCGTCGCTGATCCTCGGGCCTAGTCCGGCGCAGAAGATCTGCTCGGGGACGGCGTGTAGCTTCTCCTTCGCGTCCGCGCTCGACAAGCAGGCCGTGTTCGGCGCCAACCCGGGCGCATCCGGCTTCGCCGCCAATTCGACGACGACGTCGGCGTCAGCCAACTTCAACGTCACGCCGGAGGAATCGCAGGATTTCTACAGGGGCCTGCTGCTCACCGTCGAGCCGGAGACGCTCGCCTATTTCTCCGAGCAGGGCGTCGCGCAAGAGACGCTGATGTATCTCTTCACCGAGAAGATCGTGATGGAGGTGCCCGGCAAGGTCGACGTGTACGTGAACGATCCATTCGACGCGAGCTTCCCGACGTTTCAGCACTTCGTCCAGCTCGCGGTGAAATATGGCCTCTCCGCCGAAGCCCAGCCGGGGGCCAAGGCCGACAACGCGACGGACAACAGCGACAACAAAGGGGCAAAAACGGACAAGAGCGGCAACAACGCGAGTTTCGGCCCGAGCTGGCGCTTGTGCTTCGACCGCGCCGTCCTCCTGCGCAATAATACCAAGCCGGCGGACAACGCGCCGATGTGCGGCTCGAAGGCGAAGTCGCGCAACCCGCGCATGGTCTCGTTCACCATGAACGGGGCTCACGTCACGCTCAACGTCTTCCCCCGTTCGACCTTCGGCATCTTCCAGTACCTCGGGCGGCTCGTCGCCGCGGGCGACGAGCGCCTCATCGGGTTGCAGACCCCCGACGGGAAGGGCAGCGGACCGCTGGCGGACGACAATCTGTTCGTCGTCGAGCAAGGCAAGTCGGGTGCCGGGTGCTTCGTATCGACCGAGTACGCCGGCCAGTCCTACTGCGTGCCCGACAGCGCCTTCAACACCAAGCGCATCCTCGGCCTGCTGGTCCAATTGATCGCGCTGAACACCTCGATCCGCGACATCGGGATCACGCCGTCGGTGCAGCTCATCCAATAGGGCGGCGAGAGGGAAGGCGCGCCGTCGGCGCGAAAGCGGCGCGCGCCCTCGATCCGGCGAGGGTGGTCCGTGCGCGCCCGCCTCAGAGCTTCATTGCGTCCTTGAGCTCGCGCAGGCGGTCGAGCTTCTCCTGCCACAGGCGCTTTTCCTCGTCGGGCGCGTCGGCCAGATCCTCCTCGGCGTCGGCGATCTCCTCGTCGAGACGCGCCGCGTCGAGCTCGCCTTCGGGGATCGCGGTGTCGGCGAGCAGGATCAGCCGATCGGCGCTGACGTCGGCGAAGCCGCCGCGCACGAACACGCGCGTCTGCTTGCCCGAGGCGTCCTCGAACACGACGACTCCGGGCCTCAGCGACGCCATCACCGGCGCGTGGTCCTTGAGGACGACGAAGTCGCCTTCGCTGCCCGGCGCCAGCACCGACTCCACCCGCCCGCGGAACACCAGCCGGTCGGGCGAGACCAGTTCGAAATGAAAGTCGGCCATCGTCGATCTCGCCTCCGTTGGAGCCTTATGCCGCCTCCGCCGCCAACTTGCGCGCCTTCTCCACCGCCTGCTCGATCGTGCCGACCATGTAGAAGGCGGCCTCGGGCAGGTGATCGTAGAGGCCGTCGACGATGCCCTTGAAGCCTTTGACGGTGTCCTCGATCTTCACCTGCACGCCGGGCGTGCCGGTGAAAACCGCCGCGACGTCGAACGGCTGCGACAGGAAGCGTTCGATCTTGCGCGCCCGCGACACCGTCAGCTTGTCCTCTTCCGTCAGCTCGTCCATGCCGAGGATGGCGATGATGTCCTGCAGCGCCTTGTAGCGCTGCAGCACCTGCTGCACGCGGCGGGCGACGGCGTAGTGCTCCTCGCCGACCACCGCGGGGCTCAGCATGCGCGAGGTCGAGTCGAGCGGGTCGACCGCTGGGTAGATGCCCTTCTCGGCGATCGAGCGCGACAGCACCGTGGTGGCGTCGAGGTGGGCGAACGAGGTCGCCGGCGCCGGGTCGGTCAGGTCGTCGGCGGGCACGTAGATCGCCTGCACCGAGGTGATCGAGCCCTTGGTGGTGGTGGTGATGCGCTCCTGCAGCGCGCCCATGTCGGTGGCGAGCGTCGGCTGGTAGCCGACCGCCGAGGGGATGCGGCCGAGCAGCGCGGAGACTTCCGAGCCGGCCTGGGTGAAGCGGAAGATGTTGTCGATGAACAACAGCACGTCCTGGCCCTGGTCGCGGAAATACTCGGCGACGGTGACGCCGGCCAGGCCGACGCGCATGCGCGCGCCGGGCGGCTCGTTCATCTGGCCGAACACCAACGCGCATTTCGACGTCACGCTCGCATCGGGGCGCTTGGGATCGGCGTTGACCTTCGAATCGATGAACTCGTGATAGAGGTCGTTGCCTTCGCGGGTGCGCTCGCCGACGCCGGCGAACACCGAATTGCCGCCGTGAGTCTTGGCGACGTTGTTGATCAGCTCCTGGATCAGCACCGTCTTGCCGACGCCGGCGCCGCCGAACAGGCCGATCTTGCCGCCCTTGGCGTAAGGCGCGAGCAGATCGACCACCTTGATGCCGGTGACGAGGATCTGCGCCTCGGTCGATTGCTCGACGAAGGAGGGGGTCGGCTGGTGGATGGCGCGTCTGCCTTCCATCGGGATCGGACCGGCTTCGTCGACCGAGTCGCCGACCACGTTCATGATTCGCCCGAGCGTGCCTTCTCCGACCGGCACCGTGATCGGGCCGCCGGTGTCGGCCACCTCCTGGCCGCGCACGAGGCCCTCGGTCGTGTCCATGGCGATGCAGCGCACCGTGTTCTCGCCGAGCTGCTGGGCCACCTCCAGCACCAGCCGCACGCCGTTGTTTTCGGTCTCGAGCGCGTTGAGGATCGACGGCAGGTCGCCTTCGAACTTTACGTCGACGACGGCGCCGATCACCTGGGTGACGCGGCCGGTGGAGTTGACGGCGTTGGCCATAAGAAAGCGTCCTTCTTCAATTGCTCGGCGCCGCTCGCGCGGGCGAAAAGGTCATAGCGCCTCGGCGCCCGAAATGATCTCGATCAGCTCGGTGGTGATCATCGCCTGGCGGCTGCGGTTGTAGCGGAGCGTGTATTGCTTCACCATTTCGCCGGCGTTGCGGGTGGCGTTGTCCATCGCGCTCATCTGGGCGCCGAAGAACGAGGCCATGTTCTCCAACAACGCGCGATAGATGCGCACCTTCACCGCGCGCGGCAGCAATTGCGACAGGATCTCGTTCTCGTCCGGCTCGTAATAGTAGACCGGAGCGCCTTCGCGGCGGGGCCCCAGCTCGGGCGGGATCAGCCGTTGCGCGGTGGGGACCTGCGAGGCGACCGAGCGGAAGCGGGCGAAGAAAAGGGTGCAGACGTCGAACTCGCCGGCCTCGAACAGGTCCATCACCCGCTTGGCGATCGGCTCGGCGACGTCGTAGGTGATTGCGCGCGCGCGCACCTCGATGTGATCGAGGATCGCGCTCTCATGGGTGCGGCGGAGCTGCTCGTAGCCCTTGCGGCCGACGCAGAGAATCTTGACCGTCTTGCCCTGGTGGAGGAGCTGATCGGCGCGCTCGCGCGTCAGGCGCACGATCGAGGTGTTGAAGCCGCCGCACAAGCCGCGTTCGCCGGTGCACGCCACCAAGAGGTGGGTGTCGTCCTTGCCGTTGCCGGCGAGCAGCGCCGGCGCCTCGGCGCCCTCGGCGACGCCGGCGGCGAGATTGGCGAGCACCTGCTCGACCTCCTGGGCGTAGGGACGCGCCGCCTCCACCGCGCTCTGCGCCCGCCGCAGCTTGGAGACGGCGACCATCTGCATCGCCTTGGTGATCTTCTGCGTCGACTTGACGGAGGCGATCCGGTTCCTCAGTTCCTTTAACGACGGCATCGCGGCGCTCGGTTAATCGATCGGGACGTCAGGCGAAACTGGCGGCGTAGGCCTCGACCGCGCTCTTGAGCTTGGCCGAAGTCTCGTCGTTCAGGTCGCGGCTGGCGCGGATGGCCTCGAGAATGTCGGCGTGCTTGGCGCGCAACGTCGCCAGCAGGCCGTCCTCGAACGGCTTCACCTTCTCGACCGGCAGCTTGTCGAGATAGCCGTTCACGCCGCAATAGATCGAGCAGACCTGCTCCTCCATCTTCAGCGGCGAGAACTGCTGCTGCTTCAACAGCTCGGTCAGGCGCGCGCCGCGGTTGAGCAGGCGCTGGGTGACGGCGTCGAGATCGGAGCCGAACTGCGCGAAGGCGGCCATTTCGCGGTACTGGGCGAGCTCGCCTTTGACCTTGCCGGCGACCTTCTTGGTCGCCTTGGTCTGCGCCGAGGAGCCGACGCGCGACACCGACAGGCCGACGTTCACCGCCGGGCGGACACCCTGGTAGAACAGGTCGGTCTCGAGGAAGATCTGGCCGTCGGTGATCGAGATGACGTTGGTCGGAATGTAGGCCGAGAGGTCGTTCGCCTGGGTCTCGACGATCGGCAGCGCGGTGAGCGAGCCCGAGCCGTGCTCAGGATTGAGCTTGGCGGCGCGCTCGAGCAGGCGCGAGTGGAGATAGAACACGTCGCCGGGATAGGCCTCGCGCCCCGGCGGGCGGCGCAGCAAGAGCGACATCTGGCGATAGGCGACCGCCTGCTTGGACAGGTCGTCGTAGATGATCACCGCGTGCATGCCGTTGTCGCGGAAAAACTCGCCCATGGCGCAGCCGGAGAACGGCGCCAGGTACTGCATCGGCGCCGGATCGGAGGCGGTCGCGGCGACGACGATCGAATATTCGAGCGCGCCGTGCTCCTCGAGCACCTTGACGAACTGCGCCACCGTCGAGCGCTTCTGGCCGACCGCGACATAGACGCAATAGAGCTTGCGGCTCTCGTCGTCGGTCTGGTTCAGCGTCTTCTGGTTGAGGATGGTGTCGAGCGCGATCGCGGTCTTGCCGGTCTGGCGGTCGCCGATGATCAGCTCGCGCTGGCCGCGGCCGATCGGGATCAGCGCGTCGATCGCCTTGAGGCCGGTGGCCATCGGCTCGTTCACCGAACGGCGCGGGATGATGCCGGGGGCCTTGATGTCGACCCGGGCGCGCTTGGCGGCGGTGATCGGGCCCTTGCCGTCGATCGGCGCGCCGAGCGCGTCGACGACGCGGCCGAGCAGCTCCTTGCCGACCGGCACGTCGACGATGGCGCCGGTGCGCTTGACCGTCTGGCCTTCCTTGATCTCGCGGTCGTTGCCGAAGACGACGATGCCGACGCTGTCGTCCTCGAGGTTCAGCGCCATGCCGCGGACGCCGGATTCGAACTCGACCAGCTCGCCGGCCTGAACCTTGTCGAGGCCATAGGCGCGCGCGATGCCGTCGCCGACCGAAAGCACCTGCCCGACCTCGGTGACTTCCGCTTCGGCGCCGAAATTGGCGATTTGCCGCTTGAGAATGGAGGAAATTTCAGCGGGACGGATGTCCATCAACCGACCTCTTTCATGCGTGAGCGAATGGCGTTGAGTTTGGTCTTCAGCGAGCCGTCGACCATGCGCGAGCCGAGCTTGACCTTAAGGCCGCCGATGATCGCCGGGTCGACCTTGGCGGTGAGCGCGACCTCGGCGCCGCCGGAGACCGCGCGTAGCGTTTCTTTCAGCGCGGCGACGTTGTCGTCGCTGAGCGGCGCGGCGCTGGTGACCTCGGCGCGGGTGACGCCGCGCAACGCGTCGTCGAGCTTGCCGTACGCGGCGATCATGTCGCGGATGGCGAACAGCCGCCGCTTGGCGGCGACGAGCTTGATGAAATTGGCGGCGAGCCCGGCGATCTCCGCCCGGTCGAGCAGAGCGCCGAGCGCCTTGAGCTGGTCCGCGACCGAGAACGCGGGGCTCAGAATCAGGCGCTTGAGGTCGGCGCTTTCCGCGATCAGACGGTCGAATTCCCCGAGCGCGGCGCCGACCGCCTCGGTCTGGCGGGCTTCGCGGGCGAGCGAGAACAACGCCGTTGCGTAACGCCCCGCCAAACCCGCGCCGATCTCGTCCTGTCCAGCCACTGCGCAGCTCTTTTATCGACTTGGCGAGGCGACGGGCGCCCCGACCTGAGCGACGCCGGCCTCGCTTGAAGAGAGAAATCGGACCGCCCAACGTCGTCGCGCGGCGTCGCGCCGGCGGCGAACCCCAAGGCGCGCGTTGCCTAACATAGGCGTTGGGGCGGCGCAACCGGCGGCGCCGCCTGAAAAGCGAGCATTGAACATGACGGGGCGGTTGATACGAGGACGGTCGGCGCGATCGACGTCGCCGGCCGATACATGCGACAATCGAGCGAACGATTTCCTTCGTCCGCGCCGCCTGCTAATCCCCGCCCATGGCCGTCCACCCGATCGAAAACATCCGCAACTTCGCCATCGTCGCCCATATCGACCATGGCAAATCGACGCTCGCCGACCGGCTGATTCAACAGACCGGGGCGATGGCCGAGCGCGAGATGGTCGAGCAGGTGCTCGATTCGATGGAGATCGAACGCGAGCGCGGCATCACCATCAAGGCGCAGACAGTGCGCCTCGAATACCGGGCCAGCGACGGCAAGGCCTACGTCCTCAACCTGATGGACACGCCCGGCCACGTCGACTTCGCCTACGAGGTGTCGCGCTCGCTCGCCGCCTGCGAGGGCTCGCTGCTGGTGGTCGACGCCAGCCAGGGGGTCGAGGCGCAGACGCTCGCCAACGTCTACCACGCCCTCGACGCCGGCCACGAGATCGTGCCGGTGTTGAACAAGATCGATCTGCCGAGCGCCGAACCGGAGCGGGTCAAGGAGCAGATCGAGGACGTCATCGGCCTCGACGCCGCCGACGCGGTGCAGATCTCGGCCAAGACCGGCCTCAACATCGACCAGGTGCTGGAGGCGATCGTCCGTCGCCTGCCGCCGCCCAAGGGCGACGAGACGGCGCCCTTGAAAGCGCTGCTGGTCGACTCCTGGTACGACGCTTATCTCGGCGTGGTCGTCATGGTGCGAATCATCGACGGCTATCTGAGAAAGGACATGCGCGTGCGCATGATGGGGGCGGACGCGCGCTACGAGGTCGACCGCATCGGCGTCTTCCGCCCCAAGATGACCGAGGTCGCCGAGCTCGGCCCGGGCGAGATCGGCTACATCACCGCCCAGATCAAGCAGGTCGCCGACACGCGGGTCGGCGACACCATCACCGACGACCGGCGCCCGACCGCCGAGGCGCTGCCCGGCTTCAAGCCCGCCCAGCCGGTGGTGTTCTGCGGCTTGTTTCCCAGCGACGCGGCCGATTTCGAGGCGTTGCGCGCCGCCGTCGGCAGGCTGAGGCTCAACGACGCCAGCTTCTCCTACGAAATGGAGACCTCGGCGGCGCTCGGCTTCGGCTTCCGCTGCGGCTTTCTCGGGCTCCTGCACCTCGAGATCATCCAGGAGCGGCTCGAGCGCGAGTTCAACCTCGACCTCATCGCCACCGCGCCGTCGGTCATCTACCGCATCGCGCTGACCGACCGGACCGAGATCGAGCTGCACAATCCGGTCGACATGCCCGACCTCGCGCGCATCGCCGAAATCAGGGAACCGTGGATCACGGCGACCATCCTCACCCCCGACGACTACCTCGGCGCGGTGCTGAAGCTCTGCCAGGAGCGGCGCGGCGAGCAGGTCGAGCTCACCTATGTCGGCAAGCGGGCGATGGTGACCTACGCGCTGCCGCTCAACGAGGTGGTGTTCGACTTCTACGACCGGCTAAAGTCGATCTCCAAGGGCTACGCGTCGTTCGACTACCAGCTCGCCGACTACCGCCCGGGCGACCTGGTGAAGATGTCGATCCTGGTCAACGGCGAATCGGTCGACGCGCTCTCGATGCTGGTCCACCGCGACCGCGCCGAGACGCGCGGCCGGGCGATGGTGGAGAAGCTGAAAGACCTCATCCCGCCGCACATGTTCCAGATCCCGCTGCAGGCGGCGATCGGCGCGAAGATCATCGCCCGCGAGACCATCCGGGCGCTGCGCAAGGACGTCACCGCCAAATGCTACGGCGGCGACGCCACCCGCAAGCGCAAGCTGCTGGAGAAGCAGAAGGCGGGCAAGAAGAAGATGCGCCAGTTCGGCAAGGTCGACATCCCGCAGGAGGCGTTCATCGCCGCGCTGAAGGTGGACGTGTGAGGGGCGCGCCGCGCTTGCCTCCGCCTTTACGGGAAGAGGGGTTGGGGCTCGCCGCAAGGCGCGCGGCGACAAGGCTCTCGCGCGCCGAACCCTCGTCCGGCGCTTTCCTCGCAAGAATGTGATCGGCGGCTCGTCCGGGCGGCCCGGCGGCGAGAGGAGCTGGCGCTGGTCTTGCTCCCGCGGCGGGCGCCGTGGTTCTTGCGGCGCGCGCGAAGCAACGTCGCCGCCGCGCTGGCGGCCCGGATCAGCAGGCGCGCCGGAACGAACAAGAATTGGCTGGTTTAAGCGCGCGTCGCGGATCGAGCGCGACTCGCGCGGTTCGCCTGTATATTTCGCCGCGATCGCGCCGCGGTTACGCCGGACGACGATTGGACGATAGGATTAAAGATAGAGGATGGCTGTTAATATCGGTTCTATGTTATGCGAGCGATCGACCAAGGCGGATAAAGTCAGGTTAATTTACGGCGCGTTAACGCCACGACCTTAAAGTCGCGGCGATTCTCGAAGAACGCGGTCGGTTCCGCCGCGGGCGAATCGTCGCGTCGGGAGGGGGTGCGTGTGCAGCAAACCGATGGCGCGAATCAAAGTTGAGCGCAAGGAAACCGGCGTCGCGGCGCTCGCCCGCGCCTCCGCCGAGGCTTACGAGGCCGTCGTCGCCGCGCTGAGAGTTGACAACGCCGAGTTGCGCGCGCAGGCGTTGCGCTATCAGACCGCCATCGACACCGTGCCGGTCGGCGTCTGTTTCTTCGATCGCGACGAACGTTTGGTGCTGTGCAACCGCCGTTACGCCGAGATCTACAATCTCACCACCGAAATGATTCCGGCCGGCACGCCGTTGCGCGAGATTCTCGACCGCCGCTTCGCCGCCGGCACCTGCGCGGCGGAGACGGTCGAGGACTATCTCAAGTTCTGCGAGCCGATCGCGGCCGGCGGCGAGGCGAAGGACTGGGACTTGCCGCTTCCCAACGGCCGCACCGTGCGCATCCATCACCGGCCGATGCCCGACGGCGGCTGGGTGCAGATCCACGACGACGTCACCGAGATCCAGGCCAGCCGCACGCTCGCCGCCGAGCGCATCTCCCTGCAGACGCTGATCGATCTGGTGCCCGACAATCTCTGGGTGAAGGACGCCGACAGCCGCTTCGTCGTCGCCAACGTCGCGACGGCGGCACGCCTGGGCAAGACGTCGCAGGACCTGATTGGCAAGTCCGACCTTGAGCTCTGTCCGCCGGAGACGGCGCAGAAATACTTCGCCGACGAGCGCAGGATCATCGCCACCGGCCAGCCGATGATCGACAGAGAGGAGTACATCCTCGGCGCCGAGGGCGCGAAGACCTGGATCGCGACGACGAAAGTGCCGATGCGCGACGAGGCGGGCGAAGTCGTCGGCCTGATCGGCGTTTCGCGCGACGTCAGCGCGCGCCGCAAGGCCGACGCGCTGCGCGACGGCCAGACCGAGATCCTCGAGATGATCGCAATCAGCGCGCCGCTCGAGGGGGTGCTCGATCGGCTGGTCCGCCTGGTCGAATCGCAATCGACCGGCATCTTCTGCTCCGTGCTGATGCTCGACGCGGATGGGCGCCGCTTGCGCCACGGCGCGGCGCCGAACCTGCCGCCGGCCTATCTGAAAGCGGTCGACGGTTTGCAGGTGGGCCCGAAGTCGGGGTCGTGCGGCACGGCCGCTTATCGCCGCGAGCCGGTCATCGTCGCCGACGTGACGACCGATCCGCTGTGGGAGGACTATCGCGATCTCATGGCGAAGCACGGCTTGCGGTCGTGCTGGTCGACCCCGGTGATGTCGCATCGCGGCGACGTGCTCGGCGTCGTCGCCCTCTATTCGACGAGGCCGCGCCAGCCGACCGACGAAGAGACGCGGCTCGTCGCCTTCGCCACCCGCATCGCCGGCATCGCCATCGAGCGCAAGCTCGCCGAAGACCGCATCCAGTACATGGCGACCCACGACACGCTCACCGGCCTGCCCAACCGCGCCCTGCTCAAGGACCGGCTCAACCAGGCGCTGCTGTTCGCCAAGCGCTACGACCGCTGGGCGACGCTGGCGTTCGTCGATCTCGACAATTTCAAGGTGATCAACGACAGCCTCGGCCACAACGCCGGCGACGATCTGCTGAAGAAGGTCGCCGCCAAGATGATCGCTTGCGTGCGCGCGACCGACACGGTGGTCAGGATCGGCGGCGACGAATTCGTCGTCCTGCTGTTCGATCAGACCAAGGACATCGAGGCGGTCAGCTTGGTCGTGCAGAAGATCCAGGCGGCGATCGCCGAGCCGATCGAGATCGAAGGCCACACGCTACGCGTCACCAGCAGCGTCGGCGTCGCCAATTATCCCGACGACGGCGAGGACGTCGAGGCGCTGCTCGCCAACGCCGACGCCGCGATGTACCGCGCCAAGGAGCTCGGCCGCGACAATTTCCAGTTCTATACCCGCGAGCTCAACGTCAAGATTCACGACAAGTTCCTGCTGCAGGAGGAGCTGCGCCTCGCCGCGGCGCGCGGCGAGCTGGTCCTGTTCTATCAGCCGCAGGTCGACCTGCGCACCGACACCATCTTCGCCGTCGAAGCTTTGCTGCGCTGGCGTCACCCGGTCCACGGCCTGCTGCCGCCGATGCGCTTCATTCCCCTCGCCGAGGAGACGGGCCTGATCGTGTCGATCGGCGAATGGGTGATCAACGAGGCCTGCCGCCAGAACAAGGCCTGGCAGGACGCCGGACTGCCGCCGATGGGCGTGTGCGTCAACGTCTCGGCGCGGCAGTTCAAGGAGAACCGGCTGGTCCAGGTCGTCGCCGCGGCGCTGGAGACGACTGGCCTCGCGCCGCAATACCTCGAGCTCGAGCTGACCGAGAGCCTGATCATGCAGGACGTCGAGCGGGCGCTGGCGACCATGGGCGAGCTGCAGGCGCTGGGAGTTCGCTTGTCGATCGACGACTTCGGCACCGGCTATTCGAGCCTCAGCGCGCTGAAGACCTTCCCGGTCGCGCGGCTGAAGATCGACAAGTCGCTCATCTGCGGCCTGCCCGCCGACGAGCACGACAAGGCGGTGGCGACCGCGGTGATCTCGCTCGGCCAGCAGCTGCACATGCGCGTCATCGCCGAAGGGGTGGAGACAGAGGCGCAGATGGCCTTCCTGCGCGAGTACCATTGCGACGAGATCCAGGGCTACCACTTCAGCAAGCCTGTGCCGCCGAAGGAGCTGGAGGCTCTGGTGCGGTCGCGCTGCATCGTCGCCGCGGCGGTCTGACCTCGGCCGGGCCGTCGCCAAGGCGACGGGCTCGTCGCGCGAGGCTGCGGACGCTAACGCCGCCGCCTTCCGCGGCGCGGCGGTCATGGCGCGCCGCGGCGCCGGCCCGACAGGCGGAGAATGGCATGGATCTGGGCATCGCCGGACGCAAAGCGATCGTTTGCGCTTCGAGCAGGGGTCTGGGGCGCGCCTGCGCGATCGAGCTTGCGCGCGCCGGCTGCTTCGTCGTCGTCAACGGCCGCGACGCCGAGACGCTCGAAGCCGCCGCGCGCGAGATGCGCGAAACCACCGGCGCCGAGATGGTCGCGGTCGCCGGCGACGTCGGCGCGCCCGAGGTCCGCGACGCGCTGATCGCCGCCTGTCCCGACCCCGACATCCTGGTCAACAACAACGGCGGCCCGCCGCCCGCGCCGTTCGCCAAGCTGACGCGCGAGGACATCCTGCGCGGGATCGAGGCCAATATGCTGACGCCGATCGCGCTGATCCAACGCGTCGCGCCGGGCATGGCGGCGCGCCGCTTCGGCCGCATCGTCAACATCACCTCGTCGTCGGTCAGGGCGCCGATCGCCGGCCTCGACGTCTCGTCGGGCGCGCGCGCGGGCCTCACCGCCTTCGTCGCGGCGGCGGCCCGCGCGCTCTCCAAGGACAACGTCACCATCAATTCGATTCAACCCGGCGCGTTCGACACCGACCGGATCCGTCGCGTCATCGAAACGACCGCGGCGGAGACTGGGGCCGACGCGGCGGAACTGCGCGCCGCGCGCGAGGCGGCGATCCCGGCGGGACGGCTGGGCGCGCCCGAGGAGCTCGGCGCGCTCTGCGCCTTCCTCGCCGGCGCGCGGGCGGGCTACATCACCGGCCAGAACATCCTGATCGACGGCGGCGCCTTTCCCGGCGCGTTCTGAGGCGTCCGCCGTCCTTTCGCATCGCGCGTGGGCGCTTGCCGAGAACAATTTCGTTCGATATTTCGGACGTTCGGCCTATAGGTGACGTTCGGCCCTATAGGTGACGGAGGCCGGCGCGCAGAGCGAGGCCGGATGGGCGTCGAAGGCAAGGACAAGGCGAAAGTGCTGGAGGCGGGCGCGGCGGCGCTCTCCAATCAGCTCGGCCGCACCGTCTCCAAGCTGCGCAAGGCCTACGGCCTTTCGCTGGCCGACCTGTCGACTCATTCCGGCGTCGCCAAGTCGATCATCTCGCAGATCGAGCGCAACGAGACCAACCCGACGCTGACGACGATCTGGCGGCTCTCGCGCGCGCTCGACGTCTCGATTGGGTCGATCCTGCACGGCGGGGACGATGGCCCGTTCATCGAGCACGTGAGCCGCGGCGGCACGCCGACTCTGGTGTCCGACGACGGCTTGTGCCGCTTGGCGGTGATCGGCTGGCTGCAGACGGTCGACTGGCTGCAATGGTATGATTTCCGCGCCGAGCCCGGCGGCGCGCTAGGCTCGCAGGCCCACCCGCGGGGCTCGATCGAGTGCCTGTCGGTGCTCGAGGGAGAGCTCGAGGTCGAGGTCGGCGAGGCCGTCGAGATCGCGCGCGCCGGCGAGACGCTGCGCTATCGCGGCGACCGGCCGCACCGCATCCGCAATCGCGCCGTCGCGCCCGCGCACGCTACCATGGTGTGCATTCTCAAGGCGGCGGCGCTCGACTGAGCCGGCGCTTGGCGCCGGATGCTTTCCCCAGGGTCGTGGCGGCGGCGCGGCGTTCGCTCCAGCGAACGGCCTTTCGTGGCCGCGAGGCGGCGTTAACCCTCTGTCAACCATGACGCCCGAAGCAGGACGGAAACGCTTGCCAGCCGCGCGCGACCTTCGGGCGAATCGGCGCCTCGCGATTCGTGCGCGGTTTGTCCGGCGTTTCGTCCCGCCGGCGCCGTTTCGGGGCGAATCGCCGACCGACGCCGGCGCCATTTGGCAACCATATCGGGCGGCGCGGCGTAAATCGGCCGTTTCCCTCCAGAATCGACTCGCCTTTCGCCGAAAAAGCGGATTCGTTTCGCGCGTCGCCGATTCGTGCCGGTTTTGTTTCCGCTCCCCCCGCCGAGCCCCCGGGCTCCGCGGCGCGCGCTCGGCCCGCGTCTCGACAGGGTCGGCGCGTCGGGCTAAGACCTTGTCCGGCAGGTGAAGCGAGGCGAAAACATCGCGCCGCCCGCCGGTTGGCCGCGCGACCGATCGTCGACGCCCAATCCCGCGTTTCACCGCCGTTTTTGAGGGCCGGGGGGTCCGAGCGCCTGATGTCCGCGGCTCCCGCCATCGCCAGCCAGAAGTCCGCCGACAGCGTCAGCGTCGCCCTGACCGGGGCGTGGACGATCGACGCCGGCTCGGAGCTCGAGAAGCGCGCCGACGCGTTGACGACGCTGGCGCGCGGCGCCCGCGCCGCGACGATCGACCTGTCGCGCGTCGATCACATGGACACCGCCGGCGCCTGGGTGATCGACCGCAGCCGCCAGATGCTTGCGGCGCAGGGCGTCGCGGCCGAAATCGTCGGGGCGCGCCCCGAACACGCGATCCTGCTCAGCGAAGCGCGCTTCCGGCCGGTCAAGGCGCCGCCGCCGCCCGCGATTCCCACCTTGGCCTCGCTGGTGGCGGACATCGGCGAAAGCGTCTGCGGCGCCGGGCTCGATGTGGTCGGCGGCCTGGGGTTTCTCGGCCGCATGGTCGCGGTCGGGGCGACCGTCGCGGTTCGTCCGTCGCGCTGGCGCTGGACGTCGACGTCGTTCCATCTCGAAGCGTTCGGGCTGCGCAGCGCGCCGATCATCCTGCTGATCAATTTTCTCGTCGGGGCGATCGTCGCCCAGCAGGGCATCTTTCAGCTCGCGCGATTCAACGCGACGGCCTTCGCCGTCGATCTGATCGGCATCCTGGTGCTGCGCGAGCTGGGCGTGCTGCTCACCTCGATCATGATCGCCGGTCGCTCCGGCTCCGCCATCACCGCGGAAATCGGCGCGATGAAGATGCGCGAGGAGGTCGACGCGTTGATGGTGATGGCGCTGGACCCGATCGAGGTGCTGATCCTGCCGAGAATGCTGGCGCTGATGGCGGCGCTGCCGCTGCTGACCTTCCTCGCCGACATGTCGTCGCTGTTCGGCGGCTTGTGCGTGGCCTGGGTCTATGGCGGGATCTCGCCGGTCGTCTTCCTCGCTCGCCTGCATGACGCGATCGGCCTCAACACCTTCGCCGTCGGGCTGATCAAGGCGCCGTTCATGGCGCTGGCGATTGGGATGATCGCCTCGGTCGAGGGCTTCGCCGTGCTCGGCTCGGCGGAATCGCTCGGGCGCAGGGTGACCGCCTCGGTGGTCAAGTCCATCTTCATGGTCATCGTCCTCGACGGACTGTTCGCCATGTTCTTCGCCGCGGTGCGGTTTTGAGCGGCGGGGCGGGCGATCCCCGCGCCGCAGCGGCGGCCGATCCCTCGCCGCCTCGCGCCGGCGAAGCGCGCCGCGAAGCGGTCATTCGCGTGCGCGGGCTCAAGGTCGGTTTCGGCGACCGGCTCGTCATGGACGGGCTCGACCTCGACCTCTACCGCGGCGAGGTGCTCGGCTTCGTCGGCGCCTCCGGCGCCGGCAAGTCTGTGCTCACCCGCTCGATTCTCGGGCTTCTGCCTAAGCGGGCGGGCCGAATCGAGGTCTACGGCGTCGACGTCGACACGCTGTCGCCCGCCCAGCGCCGACGGGTCGAGCGGCGGTGGGGCGTGCTGTTCCAGCAGGGGGCGCTGTTCTCCAGCCTGACGGTGTTGCAGAACATCCAGGCACCGATGCGCGAGCACCTCGACCTGTCGGCGCGGCTGCGCGACGAACTGGCGATGCTGAAGATCGGCCTGGTCGGCCTGCCGGAGGACGCCGCGGAGAAGTTCCCGTCGGAGCTTTCCGGCGGCATGATCAAGCGGGCGGCGCTGGCGCGGGCGCTGGCCCTCGACCCCGACCTGGTGTTTCTCGACGAGCCGACCTCCGGACTCGATCCGATCGGTGCCGCCGAGTTCGACGAACTGATCGCCACCTTGCAGCGCACCCTCGGTCTGACGGTGTTCATGGTCACCCACGACCTCGACAGCCTCTACGCCGTCTGCGACCGCGTGGCCGTGTTGGGGCGGGGGAAGGTCACGGCGGTCGGGCCGATCGCCGAGCTGTTGCGCTCGACCGATCCGTGGATCAACGCCTACTTTCACGGCAAGCGGGGGGCGGAGCGCGGCGCGGCGCTGCAGCGGGGGCAGGCGCCGGCGCGCGGGGGGTGAGCGAGTCGACGGTCGTTCGCCGGGGGGGGCGTCGACACGAAAAATCTGCTATTCAACAGGGCGTCGCGGCGCGGCGACGCAATCGGGGGGCCGCCCAGGGGCGGGGTCGGGCGCAGGCGAAGGCGATAGGCGGCGATGGAGACCCGGGCGAATTTCGTGCTGATCGGCGCCTTCACCTTGGCGGTGATCGTGGGCGCGTTCATGTTCGTGCTGTGGTACTCCGGCCTGACGCGGATCTCCGCGAACAAGACCTACGAGGTCGTCTTCACCGGGTCGGTGTCGGGCCTGTCGCGCGGCGGCGCGGTGCTGTTCGACGGCATCAAGATCGGCGAAGTGACCGACATCGCCTTCGTGCCCGAGGACCCGCGGCGCGTGCGGGCGCTCATCGACGTCCAAGGCGACGCGCCGATCAGGAAGGACGTCAAGGCGCGCCTGGAGGTCCAGGGGCTGACTGGCGCCGCGGTGGTCGCGCTTTCCGGCGGCGCCGCCGACGCGCCGCCGTTGACGGCGGCGCCGGGCGCGCCCCGGCCGGAGATCGTCGCCGAGCCCTCCGAGTTGCAGAACATCCTCGAAAGCGTGCAGAGCCTGTCGGCGCGCGCCGAATCGGTGCTCGACAAGATGGACCAGCTGTTGAACGACAACCGCGCCGCCGTCGACGACGCGATCAAGAACGTCGACGCGTTCGCCAAGACGCTCAACGACAATTCGGCGGCGATGAGCGAAACGGTCAACGACATCGGCCGCCTGGTCAAATCGGTCGACGGCGAGAAGGTGGCGCGGTTCGTCGACGGCGCCGCGGCGCTCGGCGACACCTTGCGCGACAACCGCGGCGACATCGACCGGATGGTGAAGAACGCTTCCGAGCTCGCCGCCAAGCTCAACAATTCGGCCGACAAGCTCGATTCGCTGATGGCGAGCCTGCAGGGGTTCGTCGGCTCGCCCGACGTCAAGGGGCCGCTCGGCGACGTGGGCGAGGCCGCGCGTTCGGTGCGCAAGCTCGCCGACGATCTCGACTCGCGCACCAAGGACATCACCGCCGGCCTCGCGCGCTTCAGCGCGTCGGGGCTGCGCGAGTACGAGGCGCTGGCGGTTGACGCGCGGCGGACGATCAACGATCTCGATCGCGCCGTGCGCGCCTTCGAGCGCAATCCCAACGAAATGATCTTCGGGACGAAACCGGCGTTGCCGGAGTACCACGGCGGCCCATGATGACGATCGGTCGGCTGACGATGCGGCGAGGGGCGGGGCGACGGGGCGGCGCAGGCGCGCGACGCGCCGCTGCGGCGGCGTTGTGTCTGTTCTTGGCGTCCTGCGCCGGCGCGCCGGTTCTCGACAGCTTCGATCTCGCTCCGGCGCGGCCCGCTCCGGCGCGGCCGCTGCGGGGCCAGTTGCGCGTCGTCGAGCCGATCGCCGCGACCGCCCTCGACGGCGACCAGATCTTGGTTCGCTCCGGCCCCGAGCAGATTGCGACGCTTGCGGGGGCGCGATGGGCGGCGCCGCTGCCGATCCTCATTCAAACGCGGTTGACGCAGACTTTCGAGAACGCCGGCCTGCTCCGCGACGTGAGCCGCCGGACCTCGACCGGCGCCGACTACGAACTCGACGTCGAAATCCGCAAGTTCGAGCTCAATGCGGCGTCGTCGCAGGCCGAGGTCGACCTCGCGGTCAAGATCATCTCGGCGACCGACGGCCGGACCGTCGCCGCCCAGGCGTTCGCCGCTTCCGCTCCAGCCGCCGCGGCCAGCGGCCGGGAAGTGTCGGCGGCGCTCGACGGCGCGCTGTCCGTCGTGATGACGCGCATCGTCGCCTTCGTCGCTGGGCGAATCTAGGGCGGGCTTCAGAAGAAAGGCCCCCGCTCGCCCTCTCCCGCAAGAGGGAGAGGGGAGCGGCGAGAGCGGCGCGAGGCGCGCCCGCTTATCCCAGCCGGCCCGAGGCGTGGGCCAGCAGGGTGTAAACCTTGCCGGCGTCGGAGAGCAGCGTCGCGCGTGATTGCGCGCCGTCGCGATCGCTCTGGCCGATCTTGGCGAGCAGGCGCTCGAACTCCTGAGCGTAGCGGTTGGTCGAGGCCTGGAACTGCGGGTCGCTGCGGTAGCGGCGGCGGACGTCGTCGAACACCTGCTGGCCGCGCGCGGTGTATAGGCGGCGCGACGGGCCGGCGGCGTCGCCGCTGCGCCAGCGATCCCACATTTCCGCGGCCGCTTCGGCGTCGACATACTTGGCGATGTCGGCCGACAGCCCCTCCAGCGTGTCGCCGCCGCCGCGGCTCGCCGTCGCCGTCGCCGTCGTCTCGTCGCGCGAAGCGGCGGCGAGCAGGCTCGACAGCCAGCCGCTCTGGCCGCGCTCGGCGAGCGAAGGCGCGATCGACGCGGGGCCCGCGGGCGCCTGCGAGGCGCGCGGCCGCGCCGGCGGGGCGGGGCGCGCGGGCTCGACAGCGGTCGCTCCGGGAATGAGGAAGCGCTGCTCGTCGTCGCGCGGCGCTTCGGCGACGCGCGACCCGGCGATCGCGCGGGCCGGTTCGGCGCGCGTCGGGGCGGCGGGCTCGGCGACGTCGAAGTCGGCGCCGGACGCCGTCACCACCGCGGTCAATTCCTTGAGGGCGCGGATCTGGTCGGAGACCACGCGGCGCATGGCGTTGGCCGCTTCGGTGGTTTCGCCCGGCAGCTCGAACACGCCGCGCTGCAGCTCATGGCGCGTGGCGTCGAGCTCGCGCTGGATCTCGCCCGCCATCTGCTTGACCTCGGCGACCGACTGGCGGAAGCGCTCCGCCGTCTTGTTCATCAGCTCGCCGAGCTGCGCGTTGGCGAGCTCGTGGGCGCTCTTCAGCGCCTCGACGGTCTTCTCCCGCTCCTTGTCGGAGTTCTCGCGGATCATCTCGAATTGGCCGACGACCGTCGAAGCGGTGCCGCGCGCCGCGAGCGTCAGCGCGCCGCTGATCTCCTGGGCGCGCGCCTGAGCCCGGTCGAAGCTCTCGGCGAACGACTGGGAGAGGCGTTGCGTCACCGCCTCGAATTCCCGGTTCTTCGCGTCGATGTCTTCGAACAGGCTTTGCAGCGTTGCTTGCCGGCGCTGCAGCGCCTGGTCGATCGTCTCCTCTCCGGCCGACAGGCGGCGCGCCGCCTCGGCGAACGCGTCGGCGTGCTTGGCCACGCTTTCGACCAGCGTCGCCGATTCGTCGCGCGTCGCGGTCGACAGCCGATCGAGCATGGTCACCTGCGTCGCCATCGCGGCGAGAGCGCGCTGCATCTCCTCGACCTTGGCTGCGAGCTGGGCGCCGACCGCGCCGAGCCGGTCGTCGGCGCCGCCGACCACGCGGTCGAGCGCGGCGCTCGCCTGTCCCAAGCGATCGAGAACCAGGCTGAGCTCGTCGCGCATGCGGTCGCTCGCCACGCTCAACGCCGCCACCGACGCGCCGGCGTTGCGGTCGACCGCGTCGCGCAATGTGGCCCCGGCTCGCTCGACCTCGCTGGTGAGGCGGGCGAGCAGCTCGCGGACCGTCTCGGCGGTCTCGGCGCGGGCGGCGTCCGCCGCCTGACGCAGCGAAGCGGTCGAGGCCTCGACTTCGCCGCTGAGCCGGCCGGTGAGTTCGCCGAGCGAGCGAATCGAGCCGGCGCCGCCGGCGTTGATCGCCGCCAGCAGATCCTCGCTGCGGCGCGCCAGCAAGGCGAGCAGGTTGGAGGTCTGGAGATCGAACGTATTCGCCGCGTTCTCGCTGACGGTGATGATCTGGTTGGAGATGCGCTCGCCGTTCGCTCCCAGGTTGGCGACGAACTCGGCGCCCGGGCCTTCCATCAGCGCGCGCAGCTCTTCGATCCGCGAGGCGAGATTGGCGGTCGCCTCTTCGCCGCGTCCGGCCAGGGCGGCGTCGAGGTTGCCGATCGCCGCCGCCAGCCTGGCGACGATCGCGTCGCGCTGGACGGCGAGCTTGGCGACCAGCTCGTCGGCGCTCTGGGCGATCGACGCCTGGATGGCGGCGCCATGGCCGGCGACCGCCGCGTCGAACTGCGCGGACAGGCCGCGCAACGGCGCGACCACCTCGTCGCGGAAATGGACGGCTGCGCCGTCGAAGGCGCTGGTCATCTCCTCGAGCTTGCCGGTGAAGGACGCCGTCGCCTGGTTCGACAACAAAGTCAGCGCGTCGGAGAGCGCCTGGGCGCGCGCCGAAAGCGAGCGCTCGATCTCGGCCGTCTTGCGGTCGATCTCTTCGCTGATCTCGCGGCCGCCGTCGCTCAACCGCTTCGCCGCTTCGAGCGAATTCCTCGCCAACGATTCGTTCAGCGCGTTGCCGCGCGCGGCTAGCGCCTCGTCGATGCGTTGCGACACGGTCTCCAGCGACGCCGCGACGTCGCGCAGCTTGCCCGCGCTGCGCTCGTCGATCGCCTGCGCGGCCGCTTCGAACGCGGCCGCCGACTCCTGCTGGCGCTTGCCGAGCCGCCCGTCGAGCTCGCCGCCGCCGGCGACGATCGTGCGCTCGATCGCCGCGAGCTTGTCGTCGAGCGTGGTCGTCAGCGACTTCGTCTCCGCGGAGAGACGCTCGGCGAGCTCCTCGCCGCGCGCGGTCATCGCCGTCTCGAAACTCTTGAGGCCGTTCTGCGTCACGTCGTTGAACGCATTGGCGTGCGTCGTCAGCGCGAGCTCGACCACCGTCTGGTTGGCGACGGCGGCGCTTTCGAACTCGGCCAGACGCGCGGTCATCGCCGTCTCGAAACTCTTGAGGCCGTTCTGCGCCACCTCGTTGAGGGCATTGGCGTGCGTCGTCAGCGCGAGCTCGACCGCCGTCTGGTTGGCGACGGCGGCGTTTTCGAACTCGGCCAGGCGCGCGGTGGTCGCGCGCTCGAAGTGCGCGTGATGCTCGCTCATGCGCTCGTCGAGCTCAGCCTGGCGGGTGGAGATGGCGGCGTCGAGCGCTTCGATCTCGGCGGCGAAGCCCTCGTTCAGGCGGTCGGCGTGCGCGCCGATCCGTTCGACGACGCTTTCGCCGCCGTCGCCGATCAGGTTCGCCAGCGAATTGAGGTGTTCGTCGAGCTGACGGCTCTGGTTGGCGAGATCGGCGACCAACGCCCCGCCGCGGGCGCCGAGCGCCTCCTCGAACGTCGCGATGGTCGAGGAGAGCGCGCCCTGCACGCTCTCGCCGCCGATCGCGATCGAGGCGGCCGCCTCGCCGGCGATGGTGGCGAAGCGTTCGCTCGCCTGTCCGGCGACCTCGCCCCATTGGGCGAGCGCGGACTGGGTCGTCTCGCGCAGTTGGTCCTGGGTCCCCGCGCCCTGGACGGCGATCGCCTCGGCGGCGCGCCGCGCCGACTCTTCGATCTGCGTCGACAGCGCGGTCGCGGAATCGTCGATGAAGCCGCGCAGCTCGGCCTGGCGGGCGTCGAAATGCTCCGACCAGGTGGAGCCGGCGGCGTCGAGAACCGCCCGCGCGTCGTCGGTCTTGGCGCTCAAGGTCGAGGCCAGACGCTCGCCGGTGAGCACCAGCGCGTCCTCCAGCGTCTGCCCGCGCACGACGATCGTGTCGTGCACGCGCTCGTAGGTCTCGTTGAGCCGCGCCGTCAGCTCCTCGGCGCGGGGGAAGATCGACTCGGAAGCCTGGCGGCTGGCCGCGCCGACGCGTTCGACGATCTCGTCGCCGCGCCTGGCGAAATCGGCGGCGAAGGCTTCGCTGCCCTCGGCGAGGCGGGAGGCGACGTCGTCGCCGACCTCGGCGAGGGCCTTGCGAATCTGCGCGCCCTGCGTGGAAAGCCGATCGATCGCGGTCGCGCCCGCGCGGTCGATGGCGATGGCGATGTCCTCGGAAGAGGCGCCAAGCGAAGCCGCGACGCGCTCGCCGACGGTCGACACGCGTTCGCTCAGGCGCTCGGCGAGGGTCTCCAGGTCGGCGGCGATCCCCTGATGGGCGCCGTCGACGGCGATGCGCACCTGGTCGCCCTGGGCGGCGATCGCGTTGCGCTGGTCGGCCATTTCGGCGATCAGCGAGCGGATGCGCCGCTCATTGTCGGAATAGGCGCGCTCGAGCGTCGAGACCTCGGAGCGCACCAGGGTTTCGAGCTCGGCGGCGCGCGCCAACGCCCGCTCCACCCCATCGCCCATCGCGGCGATTTCGCGACGAATCGCCTGGGCGAGGGTGCCGATCTGCTCGCCGGCGGCCGTCTCCGGCTCCGCCAGCCGCAACGCCACCTGGGTGATCGAGCCGGCGGAAAGGCGCATCTCCTGCACCCGCCGCGACAGCGCGACGAAACCGAAAAGCAGCAGCGGCGGGGCGAGCGCGGCGAGGCCGATCAGCACCGCCTCGGGACGCAGGAGAAAGTCGGTCGTCGACGTCGGCGTCGCCGCGCTGAAGAAGCGCGCGGCCCCGTAGGCGACGCAAAGCGCGAGCCAAACCGCCGAGGCGACGACCGCGACCGCGAACGGGACCCGGCTCGGGCGGCGCGACTGCAGGGCCTGGACGATCGGGCCGAGGGCGGCGCGGTCGTCGTTGGCGGGCGGCGCGGTCGGCCCCACGAGCGGGCGGGTCTCTTCGACTTGCGGCGGCCGACGCGCCGGCGGCGGGGCCGGGACCGGTTCGACCATCGGCGGCGCTTTCGTCGCCGCAGGCTCTGCGGGCGCCGGCTTGGCGGCCTCGGGATCGACGGCCGGCGTCGCCGTGGGGACGGCGGGTCCGTCGTCGGGGGAGAGGCTCAAGGCGTTCTCGATCGCCATCATCGCCGCGGAGACCGCGTCCTCAGCCGATTGCTTCTGCGCCATAGTGACCGCCTCTTGTGATCAATCGCGACAGCTCGCCTTCGGTCGCGACGCGCTCCCCGGCGAACCGCCGCATCTGGCCTCGCAAAGCGGCGTCGGGGAGCGTTAACCAATTGTTAGTCTACAGGCCGCGACCCGAGATTGAAACAGCCGGACCTTCGCATCCTGCAAACGTCGTTAACGCTTGAGTCACCATATTTGCCCAACGTCGTCGGGCGACAGGGGGATGACGGCGATTTCTGTGGAATTCTGCGGCCGCCGGTGGACCTTAAGGGGTCGAGGAGACGACGATGATCGCGCACCGCGCCGCGCCCGACGATCGCCGCCGTTCCAGCCCCGCCGAAGGCTCGGACGCCGCGGCGGGCGGCCCGGCGATCAACTTCGCCTTTCTCGACCGCCAGACCGCCGGCGACGCCGCGCTGGCGGCGGAGCTGCTCGATCTGTTCGACCGCCAATCGGCGGCGCTGCTGGCGCGCCTGTCGGAGCCCGGCGCGACCGCGATCCGCCGCGCCGACCTCGCTCATACGTTGCGCGGGTCGGCGGCCTCGGTCGGCGCCGGGGCCGCGGCGCGCGCCGCGCAAGCGCTCGAGGCCCTTCTGGCGCGCGGCGCAAGCGAAGGGCCGGCGCTCGAGGAGGCCTTCGCGCGCCTCGCCGCGGCGATCGGCGAAGCGCGCGCCGCGATCGCCGCTCGGCGCGGCTGAACCCCGGGCGGCGGCGCTTCGGCGGGCGCGCGGCGCGCGAAGACGGCGAATGCGCCTTCCCACGGTTGCCCGCGCGCTCTATGTAAGCCGCCCGCGGCGGCGGCGGCTTCTTCGGCTTCGGCCGGCGTGGGCGCCGGAGCCATAATCGACGAGGAAGATCCTTTCCCGATGACCAAGGTGACGTTCATTGACGCGTCGGGCGCGTCGCGCGCCGTCGAGGCGCAAGACGGTTCGACTCTGATGGAGACGGCGCTGCGCAACAGCGTCCCCGGCATCGAAGCCGAATGCGGCGGCGCCTGCGCTTGCGCCACCTGCCACGTCTATGTCGCGCCGGAATGGACCGAGGCCGTCGGCTCGGCTTCTCCAATGGAGGAGGACATGCTCGACTTCGCCGCCGACGTGCGGCCGAACTCGCGCCTGTCGTGCCAGATCCGCATCAGCGAGGCGCTCGACGGCCTCGTCGTGACCACGCCGGCGAAGCAGGGGTGAAGGCGATGGGCGACGTCATTCGCACCGACGCGATCATCGTCGGCGCCGGGCCGGTCGGCCTGTTCGCGGTGTTCGAGCTCGGCCTGCTCGACATCAAGGCGCATCTGATCGACATCCTGCCGAAGATCGGCGGCCAGTGCGCCGAGCTCTATCCGGAGAAGCCGATCTACGACATCCCCGGCTATCCGGTGATCAAAGGCCAGGGGCTGGTCGACGCGCTGGAGAAGCAGATCCATCCGTTCGGGCCGACCTTCCATCTCGGCGAGATGGTGGAGAAGCTCGAGGTTCTGGGGACGGCGGAGCGGCCGCTGTTCTGCGTCGCCACCGACGCCGGGACGACGATCGAAGCCAAGGTGGTGGTGATCGCCGCCGGCGGCGGGTCGTTCCAGCCCAAGCGGCCGCCGACGCCCGGCGTCGAGGCCTTCGAAGGCAAGAGCGTCTTCTATTCCGTGCGCAAGATCGAGCATTTCCGCGGCCGCCGGGTGGTGATCGCCGGCGGCGGCGACTCGGCGCTCGACTGGGCGCTCAACCTGCAGCCGGTCGCGAGCCGCGTCGCCCTCGTCCACCGGCGCGACGAATTCCGCGCCGCCCCGCACTCGGTCAACGCGATGCGCGGGCTGGTGGCGGAGAAGAAGATGGACCTTGTCATCGCCCAGCTCTGCGGCCTCAAGGGCGAGGGCGGCCAGCTCACGGCGGTGACGGCGCGCGGGGCCGACCAGGCGACCTTCGACCTCGCCTGCGACGACCTGCTGGCGTTCTACGGGCTGACGATGCGGCTCGGGCCGATCGCCGAATGGGGGCTGAACCTGCGCGAGAACCTCGTTCCCGTAGACGTCGCGACTTTCGAGACCAGCGCGCCGGGCATTTTCGCCATCGGCGACATCGCCACCTATCCGGGCAAGCTGAAGCTCATCCTGTCGGGCTTCCACGAGGCGGCGCTGGCGGCGCAAAAGGCGCACCGCTACGTCTATCCCGACAAGAAGCTCCTGTTCCAGTACACCACCTCGTCGACCAACCTGCAGCGCAAGCTCGGCGTGAGCTGAGCGAAGCGCAGGCGGCGTTCGCACGAAATCGCCCCGTCGGTCGATGCGGGCGAAACGCGGCGATCCCGGGTTGGCGGGGATCGAGCCGTTCGCCGCGGATCGTTTCCCCGTTTCGCTCCTCGCGACGCCTGCCGTCGCCGGCCGGCGCGTCGCCCGCTGGACCTGGCCCATCTCCGACGCCGCTCCGCTCGGGCGGCGGTCGAGCAGCCGCCCGAGCCGGTCGGCCGGTCGGCCGGGCGGGGCGGGCTGAACAGAAGCCCGGCGTCTCGTCGCAACTCGCGCCGCCTGCGCCTCACGCGCCTGGATGCGCAGGCTGTGCGCGATTTGCGACGAAACAATCCGGCCGCTTCGCGCGTATGGTGGGCGACGGCGGCGGCGCCGTCGCCATGAGGATGCGATGCACGCGACGCAAACACGCAAGGCGCCCTGGCGGGAGCGCGACGGACGCTTCTCGCCGCTGAAGGCGGTGGTTTTCGCGCTTCTGTTCGCGCCGGCGGCGTTCGTCGCGGTTCAAGCGGCGACGGGCGCGCTCGACCCCAAGCCGGTCACCGAGATGATCCACCGCTCCGGCGACTGGGCGGTGCGGCTGCTGCTGCTTTCGCTGACGGTGACGCCGCTGCGCCGTTTCGCCCAATGGCCGAAGCTGATCGCCGTGCGGCGGATGGTCGGCGTCGCCGCTTTCGCCTACGCGCTCGCCCATCTGTGCCTCTACGCCGTCGACCAGAAGCTCCGTCTCGTCCATGTCGCGAGCGAGATCGCGCTACGCTTCTATCTGACCATCGGCTTCGTCGCGCTTCTCGGCCTCGCCGCGCTGGCGGCGACCTCGACCGACGCGGCGATCCGCCGCCTCGGGGGGGCGAACTGGCGGCGACTGCACCAGCTCGTCTACGCCATCGCGCCGCTGGCGATCTTCCATTTCTATCTGCAGGCGAAGGCGGAGGTGTTCGAGCCGGTGGCGATGACCGGGCTCTATTTCATCCTCATGCTGGCGCGGCTTTTCTCCCGGCGCGGCCGGCCGGAGTGGGCGACGGCGCTCGTCGCGGCGCTGGTCGCGCCGCCCGCGACGGCGCTCGTCGAGGCGGCGTGGTGGGCGATCGTCCGCCACATCCCCTTCGCCGAGGTGCTCGCCGCCAATTTCGATCCCGACATGGCGCCGCGCCCGAGCGCGCTGGTCGCGCTCGCCGGCCTTGCGCTTTTCGCCGTCGCGCTCGCGCGCGGCCGGCGGACGTCGATCGCGCCCGCGGGGGCCGCGGAAGGCCGGAGCGCCGCGCGGCGAAGCGAGCGGGCGGCGTCGGCTCGTCAGTAGCGGGCGCCGACCGCGGTCGGGCCGTCGGGGCCGCCGAAGCGATAGGCGACGCCGGCGCCGATCACCCACGGGTCGATGTGGGCGTCGCCGGTCGCGCCGAGAGCGCGGACTTTCCAGTTCGGCTCGATGCCGATGCGCTCGACGTCGAAGGTGAGGCCCCAGTGCCGGTTGATCATGTAGTCGAAGCCGATCTGGCCGGCGAGGCCCCAACTGTCCTCGACATGCAGCGTGTACGGCAGTCGGCTGTTCGTCTTGACGTCAAAGAAGTGCGCGTAATCGACGCCGACGCCGACGTAGGGCTGGAACGCGCCGAAGTCGGTGAAGTGGTATTGCGCGAAGACGGTCTCCGGCACCGCCCAGGCGTGGCCGACGGTTCCGCCGAGCATGGGGATGTTGAGGGCGGCGTAGGACACGCAGCAGACCGCCTGGACGGAGAGATTTTTGGTGAAGAAGTAGGACGCCTCGACCACCGGGATGAACTCAGAACCGACTTTGACGTCGGCGTCGACCAGACTGGGGATGTAGGGGGATGTCGAGATCTTTCCCGTCCCGTCCGGTCGGACGTAAACGCCCTTGAGGCGAATGAGGAACGGGTCGAACGGCTCGGCGACGGGCGGAGGTGCGCTCTCCAACAGCGGCGCGTTGGCTAGATCGCCGGCCAGCGCCGGCGCGCTCGCTTGCGCGATCGCCACTGCGGCGAGAACGCACGCGACAGACGCGGTCATCATCATGCTCGCTTCCCCCCTAGCCCTGCCGGGCGCGATTGATCGCCGCCCCTCGCGCGGTCTCCGTTCTCGCCGCAGGCCGCTTTCTTTCGAGGCGAGCCCGTTCGCCGGCGCCGGGACCGGGGAAGAACCCTATTCGTATGAAATCTCAATGTGAACGAGCGTCATCCGAAAGTATCATGCGGCAATAGGTCGCTGCGCTTCTTCGATTTTGTGCGTTCCGCTTCGTCGATCGCGCAAAACAACAGCGAGGAAACTGCGTTTCGCGCCAGCGCGAAACGTCGCTCCGCTTCAGCCGCGCTTGCCGGCGCCGAACAGGAACGGCGCGACGTCGGCGACGCCCGGCGGCTTGTCGATCATGAACGGGGCGGGGCGGCAGAGCGCCATCGCCGACAACCCGACGCGCGCGGTGAGCAGGCCGTTGAGCACGCCTTCGCCCATGCGCGCGGAGACGCGCGAGGCGACGCCGTGGCCGACGATCTGTTGCAGCACGCTATCGCCGACCGCCATGCCGCCGGTGATGGCGATATGGGCGAAGATCGAGCGCGACAGCTTGACGAAGCCGAGAAAGCCCGGTCGGCCGCCGTAAAGCTCGGCGATGCGGCGCGTCAACCTTACGATCTGCGCCGTGACGAAGAGGACGTCGAGGACGGCGCGCGGACTGATCGCGGTCACCATCGACACCCGCCGCGCGGCCGTGGCGATCTCCGCCTGCGCTCTCGTGTCGAGCGGGCGCAGCAGCGCGCGCTCGGCGACGTCGATGAGGTCGCGGCCGTCGACGATGGCGCGGCTCGCCTCGGCGACCTCGGCGCGTCCGCGCGCCGCTTCGGCGCGGCCCTGGTAGAGGGCGGCGAGCCGGGCGACCAGCGCTCGCGCCGCCTCGCGGTCGTCGCTCGCGCGCGCCCGCGCCAGCGCCGCGTGCAACTCGGCGATGCGGCGCTGGCGCATCAGCGCCGCGATCTCGCGCGCCGCCAGCCCGACCACGCCGACCGCCAGCAGCGCGGCGAAGATAAGGCCGATCGCGCCGAGCGCCTGCGCGCGGGCGTAGAGGCGCTGCAGCAGATCGTTGACCCACAGGCCGACGCCGAGCGAAACGAGGCCGCCGAGCCCGGTCCACGCCAACGTCGACAGCCGCAGCCGCCCGCGCCGGCGCGCGCCCTCGGCGGGCGCGACGACGTGCGCGGCGTCGTCGAGCGGCTCGTCGGCGAACGCCGGGATCTCCGCGCTCTCGGAGCGCACGACGGCGGTCGGCGCGGCCGGCGCGGGCGCGTCGTCGACGGCGACGCGCTCGTCGTCGAGGCGGAAGGCGCGCGGACGGGGGCGTCGCTCGCTCATGCCAATCGGTCTCCGAACAGGAATTGCAGCGCGCGGTCGAGGCGGATGTGAGGCGCCGGCGCGCCGGGCGCCGTCGCCGGCGGGCGAAAACGCAGGAAACGCCAGTCGGCGTCGGCCTCGGGCTGCGCCAGCGCCTCGCCGGCGAACGCCGCCTGCGGGTCTTCGGGCAATTGCCCGGGGAACACCGCCGCCTCGGCGACGCCGTCGAACACCTGGTCGCCGAGCCGCTCGCCCTTTTCTGGCGTGCCGACGATCGCCGGCAGAATCTCGCCGGCGTGGCGCAGCTCGGCTTCGCGGGTCGCGCGCACGGCGGAAAGCGCGATGACGTCGACCGCCGCGCCGACGCCCTCGGCGCGCGCGATGGCGCGGCCGGTCAACGCGCGCAGGATCGCCTCCAGCCGGTCGTGGCTTACGTGGTGCAGATGGTCGGCCTTGGTCGCGGCGAACAGGATGCGGTCGACGCGCGGGCGGAAGATCGAGGCGAAAGTCGAGGCGCGGCCGACGCGGAAGGCGCGCGTCACCTCAACGAGCGCGTTCTCGAGGTCGGCGAGCGCCGTCGGCCCCGAATTCAGCGCCGCCAGCGCGTCGACCAGCACGATCTGGCGGTCGAGGCGGGCGAAATGGTCGCGGAAGAACGGTCGCGCCACATGGGTCTTATAGGCCTCGTAGCGCCGCTCCATCATCGTTGCGAGCGAGCCCGGCGCGGCGACGACGCCCTCGTCGAGTGGCAGCGGCGCGAAGGTGAGCGCCGGCGAGCCGGCGAGCTCGCCCGGCATGAGGAAGCGGCCGGGCGGCAGGGTCGACAGCGCGTAGAGGTCGGCGCGCGCCTTGCCGAGATAGGCGGTGAACAGCGCCGCGGCCTTCCGCGCCGTCTCCTCCTCCGCCTCGGCGGCGGGGTCGAGGCTCGACAGGAACAAGTTCCACTCGGCGGCGAGCGGCGCGCGCGCCGGCGCGCGGACCGCCGCGATCGTCTCGCGCGACCATTCGGCGTAGGACTTGCCAAGCAGCGGCAGGTCGAGCAGCCACTCGCCGGGATAGTCGACCAGGTCGAGCGTGAGGGTCGAAGCGCGCGCGCCCCAGGCGGCGGCGCGCTCGAACTCGATGGCGAGCCGCAGTTGCGAGATGCGGCTGGTCGAGTGCGGCCAATGGCGATCGGGTCCGGCGAGCGCGGCGCGGTGCTCCTCGTAGGCGAAGCGCGGCACCGCGTCGTCGGGCTGCGGCTCGAGATAGGCGCGGGCGATGCGTCCTTCGGCCGCGGCGCGCAGCACCGGCAGCCGGCCGCGGTTGATCAGGTTGTCGATGAGCGCGGTGATGAAGACGGTCTTGCCGGCGCGGGAAAGTCCCGTCACGCCGAGCCGCACCGCGCCGCCGGCGAAATAGTCGGCGAGCGAGCGCGCCGCCACGCTCGCCTCGAAAGCCAGATCGGAGAAAAAAGACAAAGGAACGCCTGCGCGAAGCGGGAATGGGCGGCACTCTAGGACGGGGCGGGGCGGGTGTGAAAGGGGCAGGGCGGCCCGGCGACGTCAAGCCGCCCTTCGGGCGGCTCCTGCCCTTCGCTCCGGCCCTTCGGGCGATTCCGCCGAGCCCGGATCAGGCAGGCGGTTTCGTAGCCGCCAGGCGCTCCAATGCCTCGCCGGCGAGCCGGTAGACCGTCCAGTCGGACATCGGCTCGGCGCCGAGGGAGCGGTAGAAGCCGATCGCGCAGCGGTTCCAGTCGAGCGCCCACCATTCCATGCGCCCGCAGCCGCGCGCGACGGCGAGGCGCGCCAGGTGGGCGAGCAGCAGCTGGCCGTAGCCCTCGCCGCGCTTGTCGGGGCGGACGTAGAGGTCCTCGAGATAGAGCCCCGGCTTCCCGAGGAAGGTCGAGTAGTTGTGGAAGAAAAGCGCGAAGCCGACCCGCTCGCCGCCTTCCTCGACGAAAACGCACTCCGCGTATCGGCGCGCTCCGAATAGCGTCTCGCGCAGCGCCTCCTCGGTGGCGACGACCTCATGGGCAAGCTTCTCGAACTTCGCCAGCTCCCTGATGAAGCCGAGGATGTCGGGAACGTCGGCGACGCCCGCTTCAACGATCCGCGCGTTGTTCATGGCGAGGGGCTCTTTTTGAAATGGCTAGGCGAGGCGAGCGCGTTGCTTACGCTGGAAAGCCGATCGGCGTCCAATGGCGGTTGGCGCCGCGGCGCGGAACCGCGGGAATGGATTTCGGCGGCGAGGCATAAAACTGCGAATTTTCAGCGAGGCCGCGCGCTGCGGGGGCGTGGATCGCGGTTCGCGTAAATCGCGATTTCGGAGGCCGTCACCGTTATTGTCACCGTTATTCCCGTTATTCGTTATTATTTCCGAAGCGCGGCGACCCTTGCAGACGCGGCCGTCGGCCGCGTCTGCGCGCGCGGAAGGCGTCGCGTCCCGGCGGGCGAGCTCGGCCTCACCGCGACAGCCACAGCGTTCCGACGACGAGGGTCAATACGGTCAGCGGGGCACCCGCCTTGAAGTACTCCCAGAAGCTGATCGACACGCCCCGCGACCCCGCTTTCTCCACCACGATGAGATTGGCGATCGAGCCGAGGATGGTGAAATTGCCGGCGAGCGTCGAAGCCATCGCCACCGTGAGCCACGCCGTGTCGTGGCTCGGCAGCGCGTCGACGAACGGCCGAATCACCAGCACGGCGGGAACGTTGCTGACGACGTTCGACAACACCGCCGTCGTCAGGCTCAACACGGGAACCTGATCGAGACGCAGCCGGCTTGCGGCGGCGAGCGCGTCCGGCGTCAGCAACGCGCGCTGCGCGCCGGCGACGATGATGAACAGGCCGACGAACATCAACAGCAGCGACCAATCGACTTCCGCATAGATGCGCTCGCTCTTCAGCCGGGTCAGCAGCAGCAGGCCACCCATGACGATCGCCGCCTTGGCGGCCGGCTGGCCGGCGAAGAACAGGGCGACCATGATCGCCGTCGCCGCGAGCGCGCGCGCCAGCAGCGCTTTTTCGATGCGGACCGGCCGCGGCGCGGCGGCGAGCCGGTCGCCGACGAAGAACTCGTCGCGGTAGGCGAGCGCCAGCAGCAGGATCGTCAGCGCCAGCCCGGCGAGGGCGATCGGCGTGAGCGCCGCGGCGAACTGCAGATACGACAGATGCGAGAAGCTGCCGATCATGATGTTCTGCGGGTTGCCGGTGATGGTGGCGGTGGAGCCGACGTTCGAGGCCATGGCGACCGCAAGGAGATAAGGCGTCGGCTTGCGCTTCAAATCGAGCGTCAATTCCAACACCAGCGGCGCCAGCACGAGGCAGATCGCGTCGTTGACCAGGAACGCGGAAAAGAGGCCGGAAAAGACGGTGACGGCGGCGAGCAGGACGATCGGACGGTGAACGTGGCGCGCCACCCAGGCGTTGACCAGCCCGAAAAAGCCGGAGAGACGGAGATTGGCGACGACGATCATCGCGCCGAGCGCCAGGACGATCGTGCCGGCGTCGACCGCCCGGTCCGCCTCGTCGAGCGTCAGGACGCCGGAGACCACCATCAGGCAGCCGCCGACCATGGCGACGCCTGCGCGGTCGACGCCGAGGCCGGGAATCTTGCCGATGGCGAGCGCCAGATACGATCCGACGAAGATCGCGCCGGCTGCGAGCTTGACGGCGTCGCTGCCGAAAACGCTTCTGGGCGCTGCGAAAGTCGCGACGGCGGCCACCACCGCCAGCGCCACCGTGGCGCCGACGAGCCCGATCGCCAGGCGCTCGACGTGGGTCGCTCGCGCCGCCAGCGTGGCGGATCCCTGACCCATCCTGGCGAGGCGCTGGTCCGCTTTGCGGCGCGCGGCGGCGGCGCGCTCAGGCTCAGGCGTTTGCGCCGGCGTCGCCGCGACGCCCGCGCTCTCGGTCGTCGGCTCGGCGCCGCCGACGTAGCGCGCCCAAAGAATCAATAGGCGACCGAGCCACGCCGACAGCAACGCCATGAAGGCGAGCAGCGCGCTGAGGCCGAGGCGAAGGTCATCGTAATAAAGGACGGCCTCGACCCGGGTCATCGTCCACGCCGTCAGAAAAGGAATCGGGCCGGGCAGCGGGCAGGCGCGGAGCAGCAGGGTCTGCTCCGGCGAGGCGGACTGACGATCGACCGGCCGTCCGTCCTGCGCGGCCTGCTCGTTCGCCGCCTCGATGGAATCGCGCTCGGCGACAGGCAAGTCGGTCTTGGGGCCGGCGCCCACATAGGTGGGGAAGGCGTAGGCGAGCGAGCCGACGCCCTTCCTCCAGACGCCGCCCTCGAGGCCGCTTTGCCCCGCCAAGGCGAGGGCGACGGCGCTCGCCAGCTCGGAACGGAGTCTCTCGTCCGAAGGGGCGGGCGACGGCCCGGACCATTCAGCGGCGTAGACGCCGTAACGCTTCCGGACCGAGTCGCACCCTTGCGCGACGGCCGTCTCGGCGCGGCCGACCCGGGCCTCGGTCGATTGCTGATAGAGTTCCGCCAGCAGCGCCGCGACCGCGACGCAGGCGATGAGCGAAAGCGCCCATAGGCCGAAGAGGCGGAGCCGGAGGCTGGTCTTGGTCATGACGTCGTCGCCTCCGGCGGCGGGGAGGGAACGCGGCGATCGCGGTTTCGGTTGGAGGGCGCCGACCGCGCGGAGGCAGCCGTCGCTGCGGAATCAATTGGAAGGGGACATATCGAGGAGGTAGTCTAGCCAACAAGGCCCGATTGTCACGTAGGTCGGGCTCAATCTGGCCAACGGAGCTGTCAAATTCGCGGGAGCGACTCGTGTCGTAACGTCGCCGCTCCTTCCCGTGCGGCCGTCGGCCGCGTCTGTACGTGCGCGCGCGGCGGGCGTCGCGTCCCGCCGGGCGCGGTCGGCGACCGCCCCTCACAGCGCCATTGCGGCCTTCAGGCGCTCGTCGACCTTGTCGATGAAGCCCTCGGTCGTCAGCCACTTCTGCTCGAGGCCGATCAGCAGCGCGAGGTCCTTGGTCATGAAGCCGGATTCCACCGTCTCGACGCAGACGCGCTCGAGCGTCTGGGCGAAGCGCGCCAGCGCGGCGTTGTCGTCGAGCTTGGCGCGGTGGGCGAGGCCGCGCGTCCAGGCGAAGATCGAGGCGATCGAGTTGGTGGAGGTCTCGCGGCCCTTCTGGTGCTCGCGATAGTGGCGCGTCACCGTGCCGTGCGCGGCCTCGGCCTCGACCGTGCGCCCGTCGGGCGTCATCAGCACGCTGGTCATCAGGCCGAGCGAGCCGTAGCCTTGCGCCACCGTGTCGGACTGCACGTCGCCGTCGTAATTCTTGCACGCCCACACGTAGCCGCCCGACCACTTCAGCGCCGATGCCACCATGTCGTCGATCAGGCGGTGCTCGTAAGCGATGCCCGCGGCGACGAACTTCGCCTTGAACTCGTTGTCGTAGACCTCCTGGAAGAGGTCCTTGAAGCGCCCGTCGTAGGCCTTGAGGATGGTGTTCTTGGTCGACAGGTAGACCGGATACTTGCGGCTCAGGCCGTAGTTGAGGGAGGCGCGGGCGAAATCGCGGATCGATTCGTCGAGGTTGTACATGGCGAGCGCGACGCCTGCGCCCGGGAACTTGAACACTTCCTTCTCGATCACCTGGCCGTCGTCGCCCTCGAAGCGGATGGTCAGCCGGCCCTTGCCGGGGACCTTGAAATCGGTGGCGCGGTACTGGTCGCCGAAGGCGTGGCGGCCGACCACGATCGGCTTCGTCCAGCCGGGCACCAGCCGCGGCACGTTCCGGCAGAGGATCGGCTCGCGGAAGATCACGCCGCCGAGGATGTTGCGGATGGTGCCGTTCGGGCTCTTCCACATCTGCTTGAGATGGAACTCCTTCACCCGGGCCTCGTCGGGGGTGATGGTCGCGCATTTGACGCCGACGCCGCAGGCCTGGATGGCGTGCGCGGCGTCGACCGTCACTTGGTCGTTGGTGGCGTCGCGATGCTCGATCGAGAGGTCGAAGTACTGCAAGTCGACGTCGAGATAGGGCCGGATGAGCTTTTCGCGGATAAGCCGCCAGATGATGCGGGTCATCTCGTCGCCGTCGAGCTCGACGATCGGCTGGCTCACTTTGATCTTGGGCATCGGCGCCGTGTTCCATCCTTATGCGCGGGCGAAAGAGGGTGCCCGCTATAGCATCGCCCCTTGGGCGGCGAAAGCGCTGCTTTTGGCGGATTCGACGGGGCGTTTACCCTTCGCGAAGGAAGCGCTTGATCGTTCGTCGGCCAAGCGGGAAACCACTGCCTTCAAGCGAGCGTCCGCATCGCCGGCTTGCTCGCGGAGGCGGCCTTGTACGTTTACGACGACGATCCGTTTCTGAAGGAGCACAACCGACGCAAGGAGCGCCGCCGCGCGACGCGGCTGCGCGCCTGGGCCGATCCGGGCGGCGTCGCGCCGGTGGTCGACTGCGTGATCCACGACCTTTCCGAGAGCGGCGCCAACGTCGCCGGGGCGGACGGCCGCGAGGTGCCCGAGACGTTCCGCCTCGATCTCGACACCGCCCATCCGATCGGAGAGGCGCGCGTGGTCTGGCGCAACGGGGCGGCGGCGGGCGTCGCGCTCTCGCGCGCGAAGAAAGGCTGAGCGCGGCCCGCGCCTCGGTCGCGCCTACCCCTCGATCGGCGGCTCGCCGCGCTCGAGGAAGCCTTCCAGCCAATGGATGTCGTACTGGCCGTTCTGCACGTCGGCGTTGCGAACGAGGGCGCGGAACAGCGGCAGCGTGGTGTCGATCCCGTCGACGACGAACTCGTCGAGGGCGCGACGCAGCCGCATCAGCGCCTCGGTGCGGTTGCGTCCCTGCACGATCAGCTTGCCGACCAGCGAATCGTAGTAGGGCGGGATGACGTAGCCCTGGTAGGCGGCCGAGTCGACGCGCACGCCGAGGCCGCCGGGCGGGTGGAAATAAGCGATGCGGCCGGGCGACGGCATGAAGGTGCGCGGGTGCTCGGCGTTGACGCGGCACTCGATCGCCGCGCCTTGGAAGCGCACCTCCTCCTGCGTCATCGGCAGCGGCGAGCCGGCGGCGATCTTGATCTGCTCGTTGATCAAGTCGATGCCGGT
>Ga0181520_10001956_pt1 | contig 40286 bp, 42 predicted proteins | sample PEATcosm2014_Bin_29_FD_132451 | JGI IMG/M metagenome (GOLD analysis project Ga0181520, IMG submission 132451) | Peatland microbial communities from MTU Mesocosm Facility, Houghton, MI, USA - PEATcosm2014_Bin02_30_metaG | ecosystem: Environmental > Terrestrial > Soil > Wetlands > Peat | place... | reverse complement strand
TGTTACTCACCCGTGCGCCACTTTACTCATGGTATTGCTACCACTTTCTCGTTCGACTTGCATGTGTTAGGCACGCCGCCAGCGTTGATTCTGAGCCAGGATCAAACTCTCGTTTGAAACCTGTTGCTTCCCCTCAACCGACGGAGGTCGGAGAGGTTCGGCTGCATCGCACCCTCGAAAAAGCGCGATGCCTATTTTGTGAGAATGATCAAGCCAAACCTGATCTCTTCTCATAACTGGCATGTTCAACCTAATTGTCAAAGATCCTTGAGGCTCTCCGCCTGAGCGGCGCCTTTGGGGATCGAGGGCCGGCCTTTCAGCCAGCTTGTCCTCGAACTTGATGCGCAGGCCAATGACGCGTTCAATTGCGTCCTTAGCCGTTTTTGCGCGAACCTTTCAAACATATCAAAAATCGACCCTCCGGTCAAACCCGGCAGGACGGCTCCCGTTCAAAAACCCGCGCAGCGCAAAATATCAAACAACAACCGGGCGCAAACCGCGCCTGAGCCACTAGGGCTCACAGGAGATTCCTCCTGGGTTTTGCAATAGCTTGTTCTTCTGAGGATTTCCCTACAGGGGTTTCAGGGGCTTTTGCCTCACCTGACCCAACGAACCAGCATCACAACTTGCTTCCCACTTCCCTCTACGGGGCAGGCCCACAGGCCACCGGGAGGCTCTACTTCTCATTTGCAACTTTTTAAGAATAGCACAAACTACTCTTGCCTGCAAGCGACACACAAATATTGCAGTTGCCGCCTTGTTGCAACCAATCAAGAATAGCAACCCGCCAGACTAAAAGCAAACCCGCCCTCCCTGTGGGAAACCCCCATTTCTGTGGGAAACCTGTCTGGAGGCCTGAAGTAAGAGGTATCCTTCCGGTTTAACCTCTTGCCTTTCTGTCATTTCCGGCGTATTCTGCTTTCGATGAAGCCTGATACAAGACGCAAGATGATTTGGTCCGTCCGGACTTTGATCCTCGTCATCTACGCAATCCTCGGTTACATGATGATTCAGCACCTGCGGATCGGCTATTTGGTCGATGAAGCCAAGAAGAAATTCAGGGAGAATCAGCAGGCGGAGGGTATTCGACTGTTGGAAAGAGCCGAGAGCCTCCGCCCGCAAAACGAACACACCGCCTGGCGAATCTGCGAAGCTTACATGTGGATCAAAAGCCCCGGCCTGGGAATTGAACCCTGCAAGCGCGCCGTGAGCCGCTACCCAACCGAAGTTCTATGGTTTCGGCTTGGCCAGGAGTATCTCGACGTTCGGGACTACGCCGATGCTGCCGCGACTTTCGAGAACATCACCCCTGGTTCGAACAGCTATTGGAATCACACATTTTATGTCTACTCCCTGCTTCTTTCCGGACAATACGTAAAGGCGGTACCGGCATGCAAGGAGTATCTAAAACTAGTTGAGGCGGACCCAACATACAGCAAAACACCGGAAGAGGCGGAAGAACTTTTGGCAATCGCGTACGAGGGGTCCGGGCATGTTCTTGAATCTCAACAAATCTACAGAAAATATGGAAAGACTACTTGCCGCCTCATCGCTGGCGATTCGGGGTACACGACTATATGTACGCCGCCAAAGCCATTGTTGAGGACTGAGCCTCGGGACCTCGTTGTCTCAGCACGAAACTGACTCAGCGGGTGCCCCCCGTCCCTCGCTTTTGGGGACCGGGGTTACCACTTGACCATGCGTTCAACGTGCGCGTCGCACCTTGACCGATGCTTGCGTCCTCCTCTTATACAGGTGTCCGCGTAACCGGTCTTGCGCTCCGCAACGCAATAGCTCCCAGCAGTGCAATCACAGCGGCCATCGCAATCCACAGCAAGGCAGGATGCTTTTCCGTAAATGGACGCGAGTCAGGCCGCGGCTGGTATGCGGGATTCGCCTGCTCCGGCCCCGCTGTAATGCGGCTTGCATTGGCCTGGAGTGCGAATAGTTTGGCGTAGTCGTAACTCGGAGCCTCGAGCGCCGCATCGCCATAAAACAGCTCATAGCTCCCATTGCCATCTGCCTCGAAGCAAAGATTCCGCTCCAGCATTTGCAGTTGCACGGATTTCATCTGCAACGGCGCATCATTTTCGTTGTCGATGCTGATGGTCCACTTCGTTTGCGTACTGTAATCCACCCACGGCGCCTCTACCGTCAGGCGCTCTTCATCGAGCCGTTGCCCATTCCGAATGCTATGCACACGCAGAATGTCTCCCGCAGAAACAGTTGTGAGCCGCGATGGAGATCGATCAACGGCCGGCGATTTATCGACCGGCTCTACCGTGATGCTCACATCGCGGCTGAACAACGCCGGTTGCGCGCCAGGCGTGAACGCAATCCGGTCAACCGGAACATACGCGGGCACTATGAATTCCAAAACCGAAGATTTGCCATCCTGCTTGACGCGCGTTGTCTCCGCGATGGTCTCATATTTAGGCTGGCTTGCCGGCAAACGCTCCACCGAGAGCCCCGTAAAGCTCTCCGGCGTGAGCGGTCCCTTGATGCTGAAATGCAAATAGCGGAAATCCGATTCAGGCAGATGAAGTACCGTGCTGCGCCCCAGCTTCTGGCTGGTCAAATCAAAAATCGTGTATGCCCCAACCTTGGTTTCCGCGCTCCCCGTCTCCGTCTGGCTGCCGCTCACCGTCACCGTAGCGATAAAGTTCTGCCCCGTCACTGCAAGCTGCAGATCGCTGTAGTGTCCCTCCGGCAAGCTGGCGTCAAAGACTGTCTGCCCCCCGCGGCTGCCCACATTCAGCAGCGGAATAATCTTCTCCGTATTCTCAGCGGGAGCATCCTTGCGAATCACATACGGCGTCTCCGCGCCATCGCGGTAAAGGCGCAGATCGGCAATCTGCGGCGCGGCGTGCGCAAAAATTCCGGGTTCAATAACCAGGCAACTCTGCCCCGAGGATTTCGGAATAGCCCGCTCATACTGGAAATATTTGATCTCCGGTGTCGCCGTCGCCAAGGCCAGCAACAGAAGCCCCGCGCTAATCTTTATCATTTGCATCCTTCCCGGCCCGCAGCTTCAGCCAGTCGCGCTGATAGACAAAGCTCACCGCAAACAGCAGCGCGCCCAGGCCCAGGAAGCTCAAAATCCGGTAGCCCTGGCTGAGTTCGCTCATGTCATAGAGAAACACCTTGATGATCGTTGCCGACATCAGCGCCAGCGCCTGCCAGCGCAAAAATGCCGAGCGCCGCCAGAATCCCACGCCCAGCAAAATCGCGCCGTACATCATGAACCACACCGAGTATGTGAACTGCGCATACATCTCAAAGTCGTGCAGCAGGTGCCAGTCTCCCCGCCACTGCAACGTCCACCAGTAGTTGTCGATCTCCAGGCCAACCGCCAGCAGAATCAAAAAATTCACGGTAATCACCGCCACCGCGGCAATCGCCGGCCACGTCCCTGACCCCGTCCCCGCAGCTTCCCTCTTCCTCTTCGCCTTCATCGCCAGCCACGCGGCAAAAGCAAAGACCGCAATCCCCATGCAATAACTTCCAAACCGTTCATTGAAAATCGGCGTACTCGCAGCCGTTGGATTCACCGTCACCAGCGCAATGAATCCCAGCGCCAAGCACAGCAGCGACAGCACCCTCAGCAGCCGCAATTGCACACGATACGCCACCCAAAGCAGCGCCGCGCCCTCCACCAGCCATCCAATCGTCAGCCAGCGCCCATGCGCCTTCAGCGGAATCGCAATCGTCAAAAATACCACCGCCGCGGTCAGATGCAACGACGACAGCAACGCCGTGCTCTCCCGCAGTCTTCCCCGCGCCGGCAAGCGCATCAGCAGCAAATAAAATGCCGCAAAGCCCACCGCCAGCCACGCTCCCGCCCACTCGTTCTTGAACCAATCAAACAGCGTGTAATACGTTAAAAATCCCAGCGAAGCATTAGCCACCGGCAACACCACCAGCGCCAGACTGTCCCATATGGAGTGCGGCGAGTCGTCATCCAAATCCACCCTTACCAGCCGCGGCGCAAATGCAAAGAGCAAAAAGAACGCCGTCAAAAAGAATGTCGTCCGCCCAAACTGAGCCTCCGTGTAGTATTCCGACCACCAGCCGCCAAACATGATTGCCGTGCCCACAAAAGACGCGAACAGCAGCCGCGACCACGGCCGCAGCGCCACCAGCGCCAGCGTCGCAACATTCAGCGCCAGCAGATAAGTGAATAGAGTTACTTCGTGATTCTCTCCCGTCGAAACCAGAATCGGCGTGCTCAGCGCGCCGGCAATGGCATAAAGCCCCAGCAACTCCGCATCCTGCACCCAGGCCATATACCCGTTGAACGCCGTCACCACAATCATCGCCGCAAAAGCCACCCCCGGCGGAATCAGATGGTACAGCGAGAACGCCGCCCACAACGATAGATAGAGCGTGCCGCTGCCCACAGCCTTCAGCGAATAGGAGAAAAATCTATACCCATGGCTGCGAAAGCGTTCCGACCAGGCGATAAGCGCCGCGCCCGCCACCAGCCCGATCATCACCCGTCCCAGCGGCCCGATCCAGTGGTTGTCCATGGCCATCTTCAAAAACCATGCCATGCCAATCAACACCGCCAGAATGCCGATGCGGTTGAACCAATGCGACCCAATCCGGCTCTCCAGCGTGCGCCCATCCTCCGCCGCGGCTGGCGCGGAGTAACCAAAACTCGGCGCGGCAATCGGCGCTGCCGCCGCATCTCTCTGCGCAATCGGCGCGGCAACCGCATCCCTCCGCGCAATCGGCGGCGCGCTCGCCTGAACCCCCGGAGGCTGGCGAAGAAACTCCGGTGAAAGAATGCCCTGGCGGCTTAACGCCTCTTCCAGCCGGTGCACTCGTGAACGGAGTTCGCCGACCTGCTCTTCAAGACTGTCAGAATGTTGAGTATTCATTGCCGTCCACTCTACAGCACAAATGCCAGTGTCTTCAACAAAAAACAGAAACCCCTAAAGGTATCAGTTCGCGGCGGTAGGCCGGGGATTTATCCCCGGCATAAACCCCTCCACAAATTTTTAGAAATCAACCGCGCGACGAGGTCGCGCTCAAATTCTCCCATCCCATAACATTTCGGGTGCCCCCGGTCCCTCGTCTTTAGGGACCGGGGATTGAAGCACTACTCTCATTTGTCATCCTGAGCGAACCGGGGTCCCAAGCGACAGGTCTTCGTTGATGGGGTGGAATTTCAACCTCTGCATAAAACCCCTCCACAAGTTTTTAGAAATCAACCCGCGCGACGAAGCCGCGCGGAGTTTCTTGACAATTAGGTGTTTGCAAGGGCTTCGAGCGGAACAAACTCAGTCCAAGGGGATGGTAATAAATCCTTTCTGTAAATACCGATGAGGTTGGAAGGGGCAATCTCAGGAAAATTGCTGTAGGTCCTCCCGTCGAGAATTCGTCCTGATACTGCCTTCCGTGTGCCGCCCCATTGTTTGAAAAAGAATGGGACGTTATCTCGGTTACATTGATTCTGAATAGACCGAACCCAGTTCGGCTGCATTGGGCGTGCTGCTGGGCCACTTTCCCCGCCGACGATCACCCAGGCGATCCCGGTCAGATCAATCTCACCGAGGTCTTCAAGCAAAGGTTCGATCGATAAGAACCGCACTGCGATGTGTGTCTTCTGTAGTTTACGCAACCTTGGGAGTCCATGCCTCTTATTCTCAACGCTAACGCCCCACCAAATGTGCGGCTCAGCAGCAAAAGAACTCAGCGGTCCGGATAGAAGTTGAGCCATGCGCTCATGGCGTTTGGTCAAAATCTGAAAAATATGCCAGTTGGCCTCCCGCATGATATGTGCGATATGCAGAATGTAACTATCGGGAATGGATTCGTGGAAAAGGTCGCTCATGGAATTTACAAAAATCTTCCTTGGACTCTTCCAACGAAGGGGCTCCGGAAGCTTCTCCGGAATCAATCGTACATCGAATCCCTGCTCAAAGGGATGTCCTGGAACACCGCGAAATCGCTCTGCAAATCGTTCTGCGTAGCAATTCTTGCATCCGGGGCTGATTTTTGAGCAGCCACGAACTGGGTTCCAGGTTGCGTCTGTCCATTCGATTGTTGTGCCAAGCGACATTTCGACCTCCTATTGGAACAGGTTACTTTGCTTAGTCGAGTATTTCAGTACTTGCGCCCAAAGCTTGAAGGCCGTTTTGTTTTTGGAGAACATTGCCAAATAGTATAAGGGAACGCTTTTATCGTGAGTCTTGACCTCTTTCATTTGATGGAGAGGAGTATTTAAGTATCCGACCTCCGACATGCTCTGAGCAAATTCTTTCGCAAGGAATTTGGCAAAATCTTCATGAATGTCAATCCGTTCTTTCCATCGAGCTCTCCAGGTTGTATTCCCTATCATCCTGTCTAGCTTGCTGCCAGTCTTCATATAGTGCTCCTCGTTGCGCTTTGCATCCATTTGAAGAGCCAATAAACAAAGAAAATCCACTCCACGGGCGCACCTCGATATGGTTTTTAGATTATCAATATCGAAATCACAGTCAAATGGATCAACAAAACACAATGCCAGAGATTGACTTGGGATCATTGAACAAATCCCGTCGATGTGTTCTTCAAATTTTCCGGCAATTAGGCGAGTATCATGCTTCGCATAATTCTTCTCCACACGTGACTTTAAAGCTGAAAATCGCTCAGTATCACTTTCGCAAAAAATGTAGCGATCAAAAGGAGCATCTACAGATAAGGCGATCAGTGGCGATCCCAGAAGGACTTGGTTGTGTCCCTTGATTCGACAGAGACCACTTCCGGCGTAAAGATCTACGTAGACCCTCGTCCACTTGTTCTTCATCGCCGACGAGAATATCTGGCAGTAGAGACGAATCAGATCGAACTTGTCCTCCGTCCACGAACCCAAATCATCGGGGATAATCAGTCCGTCGTCCTCGCCGTATAGCGTCTTGTTCTCCATGGGCAAAATCATACGCCCCAGTAGGGCGAATGAAAAGAGAAAAGAGCCACCCAAGAATTCAACTGATACTGGTCTTGGAGAGGGACCGGATATCCCAGTTCTCGTTTTCGAGAACCGGGATATCCAACGGTCCGGTTTTCCTATTCCCTATTCCCTGCCCTCTTTCTTCGCCACCTCCTCCTTCATCTTCTCCCACAGAGCCTCGACTAGCTTGCGAAGTCGCCGATTTCCTACCTCGGTGCCTTCCTTCTTCTGCTCCCAGGTCTTTTCAACCCCCGCCATCGCCAGCGCCAGCTTCCGCTTCCGTCTCCGCTCCGTCTTCTGCCGCTGCACTAGATATTTCACGTCCTTTGCCGCATGTTCTTCAAAGCTCTCCTTATAAGGAACAATGGCATAAACCAATTTGCACGACATCGCCCGCGCCGCCTTGTCCAGCCCTGCAAGCGAAATCTTGTCCTTCCACTCCGCCCGTTCCATTCGAAAAAACGCCGAAGGGCTTACCCGCAAATCACTGGCCAGTTCCTTCGCTGATAGCCCCAGCGCCTTGCGCACCGCGCGCAGCCATCCCCCGTATGGCCGGTGTACCCTCCGCGCCGTCAAAAACGGTCGCAGTTGTCGGTCCAGCTCCCGCTGCGCAATCATCTGCATCTTCCACTCCATATTCCCTGCCGCCTCCACCGTCTCTAGTCTCTAGTCCCTATTCCCTGTTCTTCCCCCATTCTCCCCCTTATCTCCTTAATGATCTGCAATCATTTCCCGAAAAATGGTGCGCTATAGCTTCACGGTTTGCGATATCCGGTAACCGCTAACGCACCATTTTTCAAGGCCCGTTCCCCCGCCGCACTACAATCGTTTCGTGCTCCCTGAAGCCCAACGCGACTCGCTCGAAGTAGTCCTGGTCTCCCCGCGTAACCCCCTCAATATAGGAGCGGTAGCCCGCGCTATGGCCAACTTCGGCCTGCGGCGCCTCTCGGTTGTATCGCCCTTTGACCCCACCTGGCGAGAGGCCCGCTCCGCCATCGGCGCTCCTGAGTTGCTGGTAAACGCCGTAGAATCAGCGACTCTGGCCGAAGCCGTAGCCGACTGCACTATGGTCGTAGGCACCGGAACCCTCACCCGCCGCAAGCCCGAGCAACCCGTACTCCCACTCCCCGATCTGGCCCCGCTAGTCAGCCAGGAACTGGCTCGCGGAGGCCGCGTGGCCCTGGTCTTTGGCTCTGAAAAACATGGACTTACGCGCGATGACCTCTCTTATTGCCACCTACTTGTCGAGATCCCAACAGACCCCCTCCAGCCCTCGATGAACCTGGGCCAGGCCGTCGCCGTCTGCCTCTACGAACTCACTCGTAAAGCCGAATCCTCACCTGTAACCCAAGTCCCATCAGCAACTTCCTCCGGCCGTCTTGATCTGCTGGCCGGGGTGATTGAAGAAACCATGCAGGCGGCAGGCTACTCCCCGCGCGCCATGCAGCCGGCCAACCGCCACGATCTGCGCCTGCTCCTACGCCGTCTTTCGCTCTCAGCGCTCGATAACCGACGCATTCTAGGCCTTTTCCGCCGCATCCTGTGGCGTCTCAACAGGGGTCAGGGCAGCGGCGAAAAACCTAAATGACCAAAGTAACGTTCATCTGTTCGACAGCGAGACAGAATCGTGCTAATGTGTCTGCCATAGGTCCCTTTTATGTTTACGCCACTCGTTCGGTTTTTTTTAACCGTTCCGGCGATGAAGTCTCGATTTGTCATCGTGACTTTTTGCACCGCTTTGGCGCTGGCTTTTTTTGCTCCAGCGCAGCAGCCCGATGCAATTCAGCAGCCGGCAGCCACAACAGCCCAACCAGGCGACACGCAGCCGCCCGTCCAGCCCGTATCGTCTCAGCCATCTGCGACACCTGTTTCATCGCAAGAGACAGGCGGCATTACGGAAGCTGAGCTCAAGCAAATGCTGGTGGGCAAAGCGCTTTACCTGCGCGGCGGCTACCTGGACAACTCTCTCAGCTTCGACGAGCACGGCCGCCTCGTCGGTCACTCCCCGCAGGGCTCCTACACGCTCAACGCCATCCAGATAGACAGGGTGCGTGTCACCAAGCATAAAGTTACGCTGGAAGGCGCCCGATACGGACTGCATTTCCTGGGACAACTGGCCTCCGAGGACTCTTCGAGCGCTCTTGACCGGGTGCGCATCACTCCCAATAAAAAAATGGTTAAAATCACCATCGACCGCGAGATCGTGGTGAAGCCTAAGAAGATAAAGGGAGAGAAAGAAGAGTCTGTCAGCAAGGACCCCACAGCGAGCAAGAAAAAGAATGAAAAGGAGAGAAAATTCTGGGGCCTGAAGCGAGCCGCCGCTCCCGCAACCGAGAGCACGCAGGCAACCCCGCCGCAGGCAGCGGACGAGATGAGCGAGGCGGATCAGTTGAAGGCCTCCATCGCCGCAACGCCTGTGGAAGAGCGCCCGGCCGACGCTAAAAGCGTGACCACAACTACCTCGCCTGCGCATGCCACGCGAGTACTCCAGGATGCACTGGACAGCATCTTTGCCCAAGGCCTCGACGAGCGCATGAAGGCCAGTCTGCCCGATTTCTGGAAGCTCTACTACCAGGCCGTGGCCGCCAAGTCCGACTACCATCCCAAGGATCCGTCGGTGCTGCGGCAGAACATGGTTGACCAGAAGGCGCGCCTTCTAACCAACTTCACTCCTGATTCGAATGAATTCGCACAAGCTAATGGCGTGGCTGGCATGGCGCAATATCACGCTGTAGTCGGCCCCGACGGCATGGTGGGCGATGTCGTCGTCAGCCGGCCTATCGGCTTCGGGCTGGACGAGAGCGCGGTGGCAGCCATCAAAAAAGCGAAATTTGCGCCGGCGATCAAAGACGGCATGCCCGTTTCGGTGATACTCGACCTGAACGTGCCCTTCCGCATCTTTTCGAAGATGACCAACGTACATGCCCCACCAGAAGAAGCCAATAAGTCAGCCGAGCCGGTGTTGCCGGGACCGTATAGCGTACCTCGATCATAAGACCAGAGACTTCAATACGACGGCGCAGGCTGTCTTACGCCTGTCATACGGCCGCCTGGTGGGTGTAAGACAGCCGTAAGACAGCCTAGATTTATGGCGGCCCACTCCTCAGCACGCGTTCTCTTCCGATACGCTCCGGTATTCAGCTCACACCGCGTGCAATCAGGATTCCGCCTGGCTAATAATCTCCTCAAGCTTGGGTTTGTGTTTGGCGGCGCGGCCGGTGCGCGGCTCGGTGTTGATAACCCGCGCTGGCTTTGGCTGGCCCACCCGCTCCCGGGCGTTGGCCTTGACCGCTTTGGAGGCTGAAAATTTTCCTGGCTTGCGTTTCGTCATGGCTAGGATGAGTATGGAATAGATGCGGTTGAAATGGCAAAGCGTCCGGAGTCTTGACCGCGGGATTTAGCCGGGATGGAGAGCTGGGAGACCATGGAAGAGCGTGATTTTTTCAATGAAACTACCGAACAGCGCAGCCACACGCTGACCTGTCCCAAGTGCGGCCAATCGGGCGAATACAAGGTCACGTGGGTGGTGCGGCGTAAGCGGGCGCAACTGCCCCGAGGCGCCGACGAGCGGGACCGCGCCAAATTCGCCAAGGCGCAATCTTACATGGTGCGACGCGACGAAAAGCTGGCTTGCGCCAACATCCGTTGCCGCAAGGCATTCGAGATCAGCTCGTTACAGTCGGTGGCGTTTCTGACCGAATAGTAACCGGCATGTATTGCGTAAATCATCACCAAACAAGCGCCAAGGCCGATGAGATATGCATCGGTGATCGCTATGGCGTCAGGAAATCTGTATCGGTGTGCATTCCTATTCCCTCTGGTTCTGGTTGGTGTTGCGGGCTGTGGAGGAGGGGGAGCCAACACGACTTCCTCTCCAACTCCGCCTCCAGCCACCACCTACTCCGTTACCTATGCGGGCAATGGCAACAGCGGCGGAGCCGTGCCCAACGATTCGAGCACGTACGCAGTAGGAGCTACTGTCACGGTGCTGGGTAATACTGGCAGCCTGGTCAATTCCGGCTACACATTCGCCGGATGGAATACCGCCGCCAATGGCTCAGGAACTGCCTACGCCTCCGGGGCAACCTTCAGCATGGGCAGCAGCAATGTGACCCTCTATGCCCAGTGGACGGCTGTGCCCACCTACACCATCACTTATGCAGGCAATGGTAACAGCGGCGGAACTGTGCCCAGCGATGCCGGCAGGTACGCTACAGGCGCCACGGTCACGGTGCTGGGCAACACGGGCAGCCTGGTCAATTCCGGCTACACGTTCGCCGGATGGAATACCATCGCCAATGGCTCTGGAACTGCATACGCCGCCGGGGCAACCTTCAGCATGGGCAGTGTCAACGTGACTCTCTACGCACAGTGGACGCTCACCAGTGCAACCTATACCGTGACCTACACAGGCAATGGCAGCACCTCCGGCTTCGGCCTTCCCGATCCAAATCAGTATGCGGCGGGATCAACAGTGACAGTCCATGGCAACCTCGGCTTTTTCTTCAATCCGGGCTACACCTTTGACGGATGGAACACCTCCGCCAACGGATCGGGCGCTGCGTATGCCATCGGCGCAACCTTCACCATGGGCAATAGCAATGTGACACTCTACGCGCAATGGAACGCTGTGGACTGGCCGCCCGTCTCCATCTGGGGTGGAGCGCGCGAAGTGATCACGCTCAAATCCGACGGCACGGTTTGGACCTGGGGCTATAACGCGAGTGGGCAGTTGGGGATCGGCACGATTGTAGACAGTTCGATTCCGGTTGAAGTTCTGGGACCGGGAGGCAGCGGTCATTTGAGCGGAATAGTCGCCGTAATGGGCGGCGAGCAGCATAACATCGCCCTGAAATCGGACGGCACTGTGTGGACGTGGGGCCTGAACCAGGAGGAGCAACTCGGCGATGGGAATACGACCAACAGCTCCACGCCGGTCCAGGTGAGCGGTTTGACCTCGATCGTGAAACTGGGTTCGCGCGGATATCATTCCGTCGCCGTCAAGTCCGACGGGACGGTGTGGACGTGGGGTTCAGCTCGATACGGAGCCCTCGGCAACGGCGTGGACGATTCGAACAACGACTACCTTGTTCCGATCGAGGTCGCGGGCGTTACGAACCCTATCATGGTCACGTCGGGCTACATGTTCAGCATCGCGTTGATGCAGGATCACACGCTGATGGCGTGGGGAAACAACGCGGAAGGCGAGATTGGCGACGGGACAACGACCAACAGGCTGACGCCAGTTCCGGTGCCGGGCATCAATCAGGTGGTGTGGGTTTCCGCGGGATGGACACACGTGGTGGCGATCCGCGCCGACGGAACGGTGTGGACGTGGGGAGCGAACAATTGGCAGGGAGCCTTCGATTGCGAAGACACTTACGACAATAATAGCCTTGGCTTTTTTTGCGGATACGGAATGCTGGGCGATGGCACCGAGAACGACCACTACACGCCGGAGCAGGTTTCGGGGTTGAGCGGGGCGATCATGGCGCTGGGAGGCGATTCCTCCACATCGGTGCTGCTCAAAGACGGAACCGTCTGGACCTTCGGCTCCAACGGCGCCGGGCAGCTTGGCGTTCCCAGTATCTACCAGAGCCTGGTTCCGGTCCAGGTGCAGGGATTGTGCAACGCGGTCTACATCATGACGCGCGACTTTCACAACGAGGCTCTGTGCACCGATGGGAGTTTGTGGTCGTGGGGTTCGGGAACCAGCGGGGAGTTGGGCAACGGGACCATTGCAAACAGCGCGGTTCCTGTCCAGGTGACACCGTTCTAGACCACTTCACTATCTTGCCTTGCAATTTTGAATCGTCGTAACCTATACCCATGCTGCGCACACTTTCATGTCAGGGGTGCATAATGTTGTACGAGGAGAAACCATGAACACTTCCGCCCTTTTCACCTCCAATCGGCTGGCAGCGCTGTTTGGCCTTGCAGCTTTGCTTTGGGCAGTGCCAGCTCTCTACGCGCAAGAGCTCAAGCCCATCGAGTTGCCCAAGCCGCAAGTGACCGGCGGAATGCCTCTGATGCAGGCCCTGGCACAGCGTCAGACCACACGCGCCTTTCAGGACAAGCCGCTGCCGCAGCAAACGCTCTCCAATCTGCTATGGGCAGCCTTTGGCGTCAACCGGCCGCGCACAGCGAAGCCGGGACTGGGCCGCACGGCGCCTTCGGCGATGAACAAACAGGAGATTGAGATTTATGTGGTTCTTGCCCAGGGCGTCTATGTTTATGAGGCCGAAGCCAATCTTCTGCGTTCTGTGGCGGCGGGCGATCTGCGCGCCAAGATGGGCGCTCCTCCAGCCGGGCAAGCGGCCGTCACTCTGGTCTACGTGGCCGACCCCAAGCTCAACTACGCGCAGGTGGACACGGGCTTCATCGGCCAGAACGTATACCTGTTTGCGGCCTCTGAGGGGCTGAACGCATGGTTCTATGCCCTCCACGGGCAACAGGATGCAACGGCTGTGGGCGCGGCCCTGAAACTGCCTGAAGAGAAAAGTCCACTGTATGGGCAGTCGGTGGGTTACCCGCCGAAATAGCTAATTCAATGGTTTACCCGGCCGCTAATCAATGGCCGGGAGAGCTGTCGAGTACTGCCACTGGAACGGTCGCAGCAGCCTGTGTTTGAATCGAAAGAGTAGCCAGCCGGTCGCGGAGATCATCTAACAAGCGCGCGGTTGCAAGCAAATACAAAACAGGAGTATCCACATGGCAAATCCCCTGCTTCCCCCCGAAGAGCGACACCTGACCCCCGACCAGGTAGAGGCGCTGGATAAACGCCGCGAACTGGGCCACACTTTGCTGGTAATTGCCGGCATGTTTGCGGCCATTGCCGCCATTCTGCTGTTGTGGGTAGGCCAGGATCTGACATGGTCGCCTGGTTGGGCGCATCCCATGGCCTACTATTTCGCCGTTGCTCTGATTATCATCGCGGTCTGCGGCGGCATCGGTTTTTATCTCCGCCGGGGAACGCCCCGAATCGACTGAGCCGAATCTGAACTGCTTTCACGACCTGATGCACTTTTCCCAGCCGTAGCCAAGTATAGAAATAGGGAACCAGCTGCATCTATTGTACGTACAATACAGGGCAAGGAGAGATGGCCTTGCATCGGCTAGACGGAACTCCTCACGCTCCACGACACGTATTGGCGGCCGAGGTGTTCTTATAGAGACAGAGAATGTTACCCCTCCCCCCAAGGATGTGACCGGCGTACTAAGCGCTTGGCGGCATTTTTCCGCCATCTGAAAACCACTGCATGTAAGAATTGCGAAAAACACTCCTGAAACTGGGCCCCAGAATGACTAAAAAGACAGACAGCCGCATCCCGCTTGACGATCTTCTTGTATTCCACCAGGTAGCGCGCTCGCTCACTTCGAGCTTCGACCTGGACACGATTCTGCGCACCATCATGGAGCACATGGAGCGGTTCGTCGAGGCGGAGCTATGGACGCTGCTGATGCTGGACGAAGCGCGCCAGGATCTCTACTATGCGATTGCCGCGGGCCGCGAAGAAGCGTCACTACGTGGCCTGCGCGTGAAGGTGGGCGATGGCGTGGCCGGCTGGGTGGTGGAACACGGAGAAACGCTGCTGGTTCCTGAGGCCCAAAACGATCCACGGGTACTGAAGGAGCAAGGCGCCAAGCCAAATACGGTTCGCTCGGTCATCGCCTTGCCCTTGCGCGGGCGCAAGGGGACTCACGGAGCCATCGAGATATTCAACCCACGCGCAGAGCAGCTCACCGACTACACCATCGCCTTTCTGCACATCCTGGCCGACCACGCGGCCATTGCCATCGAGAATGCGCACGACGTGGCCCGCATTCAGCAGTTGACCATCACCGACGACTGCACCAAGCTTTACAATGTCCGCCATCTCTACGAGGTGCTGGGCCGGGAGCTGGAGCGATGCGGACGGCTGAAGCTGCCGGTGAGCCTGGCGTTTCTAGACCTGGACCACTTCAAACTCGTAAACGATGAGCGCGGTCACCTGGTGGGCAGCGAGCTGCTGGCCCAGGTCGGCGAGCGGCTTCGAGAGTTGAGCGGCAAGCACGATTGGTGCTTCCGCTACGGCGGCGATGAATTCGCGATCCTGATGCCGCAGACCGGAGCGGCAGCCGCGCTGACGCAGGCTTCTGCACTACTTAATGCGCTGATGGAGACCGAATTTCAGATGAAGAACGGTCTGAAGTTGCGCGTTAACGCCAGCGTGGGCGTGGCCACCGCGCCCAACGACGGCTCAACGGTTCACGCCGTCATCGGCGCCGCCGACATGCGCATGTACTGGGTAAAAGCCAATGGGCGCGGAGCGGTAAAGGGAGCCTGAATCCCGCGCAATTCTACTCTTGAGTCATGTCTTCACCCGGCAGCTTTTCCGTGATCTGCTCCTCAGCCAGCCGCTCAAGCTGGCTGCGCCAGTTCAGCGACTCGACAAAGCTGCGCGACTCGCGCCAGCCGGGTTCGACAATGACGTGCAGCTCCAGATAGACGCGTGTGCCGAGCAGCGACTCGATCTGGCGGCGTGCGCCGGTGCCGATCTCCTTGAGTTTCGATCCGCCTTTACCGATCAGAATGGCTTTTTGCCCGTCGCGCTCACAATATATAGCCGCGGAGATACGGGTGAGCGGGAGGCGGGCAGGAGCCTGTCCCTTCTTTCGCGGCGGAGCAGGCGGCTCGGCCTCTTCGAAGCGTTCGATGACCACTGCTGATGCGTAAGGAACCTCTTCGCCGGTCTCGACCAGGATGCTCTCGCGAATCAGCTCGGCAACCATGAAGCGCTGCGGCTGATCGGTGTACTGCTCCTTAGGATAAAAGCGTTCGCCAACAGGCAGAGCCTCTACGATCTTGTGGATAAGGATGTCGAGCCCGTCGCGCTTGCGTGCGCTGACAGGAATGACCTGTGCGAATCCGAATTGCCTGGTGAGCGTGTCGATCAGCGGCAACAGCTTATCCTTGGCGACGAGATCGATCTTTGTGAGTACGAGAAAGACCGGGCAGTCTAGTTTGTGGATGAGACCGAAGAGGAATTCGTCCTCACTGGCCCAGTTGGCGTGCTCATGTCTGGGTTCCGCTGCCGGCTCCGCGGCAGCTTCTAACTGCACGCGGCGCGTGACGTCCATTAAAACCAGAACTAAGTCGCGGGTTTCCAGAGCTTCGTAGACCTCCTGCAACATTCGCCGGTCTAGATGCGAGCCGGGCTTATGTACGCCGGGAGTATCGACAAAGACGATCTGTGCCGCCGGATGAACGCCCTTCCGCGCCGGAACCTCGACCACCCCTACGATGCGATTGCGCGTGGTCTGTGGCTTGGCGGAGACAATGGCCACCTTTTCGCCGGCAAGGGCGTTGAGTAGCGTGCTTTTGCCGACATTGGGCCGGCCGAGAATGGCGACAAATCCTGATTTCAAAGGGTAATGCTCCTAACTCCTATTATCGCGGAAGAACTGATTGAACGTTGGTACAATCTGCACATGATTCCCGAAGGCACAACCGAACGGCTGCTGCTGCGTCCTCTGGAGATCGCCGATGCGGCGCAAATTCAGCAGCTCTTTCCGCAATGGGAGATTGTGCGCCACCTACCGAATCAGGTGCCATGGCCCTATCCGCCCGACGGTGCGCTCCACTATTGCAGGGATATTGCGCTGCCCAAGATGGAGCAGGGCGAGGAGTGGCACTGGACGCTTCGGCTACGCAGCAATCCGGCGCAAATGATCGGGCACCTCAACCTGATGAAGGGGGATAAGGACAATCGAGGGATCTGGATGGGCCTTCCCTGGCAAGGCCAGGGGCTGATGAGCGAGGCCTGCGCATGGTCCAACGATTTCTGGTTTGAGACGCTCGGCTTCACTGTTATGCGAGTTACCAAAGCCGCCGCCAACATCGCCTCGCGCCGCATCTCGGAGAGCCAGGGGATGCGGCTGATTGGCGTTAAAGAGACGGATTATGTTTCCGGACGCTTGCCGACTGAGATTTGGGAGATCACCGCCGAAGAGTGGCGGGAGTGGAAGGCGCGGAGAGATAAAAATGGAGTGGGGGAAATTCTGTGATGGGAAATCGATTCGGTTTTCGCAACGTGCAGTTGCTTGCGGCAGTATTCTTTATCGCGTTATCGCCTCTCTTTTGTACCGCTCAATCGGCCTCCAGCGCAGCGCCGGCTTCCGATGCGGCGCCGAAGCTGGAGTTTGTCTTTGAAGAAGTGGTAACGCTGGATAAAGCGGTAACGGTCGGCGAAACGGCCTTTGGCCACCGCCAGTACATCCCGATCATCGGAGGCACCGTCACCGGCCCTAAGCTGAAGGGCAAAGTTCTGCCAGGAGGATGGGATTGGCAGCTTCAGTTGGCGAACGGCTGCTCGTCGCTTACGGCAGAATACAGACTACAGGCCGAGGATGGCACGATCATCTATGTCTCCAATAAGGGAATGCTCTGTGGCGGGGGGAAGGTCTATACGCGGCCGGTCTTTGAAGCACCCAAGGGAGCCTATGAGTGGTTGACCGAGGGAACATTTGTAGGCGTACTCACGGTGGCGGGCGACGCCGATCACCCGGCAGTACACATCAGTTTTTATCAAGCGAAGTAGTGTTTGCAGGGGCTGATGCTTCTCTCTTGCCGGCTGGCGGGAAGACGCGTAGGCGCTCCACGCGGCGATCAGTGGAGGCTACAACCTCGATGCGCAGGCCCGCGGATTCGAGTTGCACGACTTCACCGGGCAACGGAATACGGCCCTCGATCTCGCTGACCAGGCCGCCGAGCGTTGTCGCTTCGTAGGCCTCGCCGAGATCACTCAGGCCGGCCTGCTCACCGAAGAGATCAGACAGCTGAGCGACAGGGAAGTTGCCGGGAACCAGCCAGACTCCGCCGGGCTCGCGCTGCGGCTCGGCATCTTCCTCGTGCTCGTCACGGATTTCGCCGACAATCTCTTCGAGCAAATCCTCGATGGTAACCAGGCCGCTTACGCCGCCATATTCGTCGATCACGATGCGCATGTGCTGCTTCTCACGCTGCATCTCGCGCAGCAGCTCGTAGACGCGCTTGGTCTCGGGGACGAAGACCGCCGAGTGCTTGATGCTGGCTACAGTGCGAGCACGGGCTTCCTCGTCGGTGATCTGCAGCAGGTCGTGAGCGAAGGCGATGCCGGTGATGTTGTCAATGGAGCCGGAGAATACCGGCACGCGGGAGAAGTTGTGCTCGCGCAGTAGATCGAGGAACTGCTCGAGGGTCGTTGTCTCGGAAACGGCGAAGATCGCCGGGCGCGGGGTCATGACTTCGCGGACCAGCTTGTCGCCAAACTCGACGGCGGAGCGGACCAGCTCGCGGTCGCTCTCTTCAAGGATGCCTTCCTCTTCGCCAGCTTCGAGCAGCGCATCGACATCGGCTTCAGTCTCCTCCTCAGCTGTGACTGGCTCTTCAGCAAGCGATGCCACGGAGAAGAAGAAGCGGACGAAAACGGTGATGGGCGTCATGAGCCAAAGCAAGAAACGTATGGGCCAGACAATTCGCTTTACCCAGCGGCCGCGAGTGCGATTGAAGAGCATCGTGGGCAGAAGCTGGTTGCAGAAGACGATGACTAGCACGAGAGCGAGAACGGCCTGGGCTATTTCGGCGTTGGTGGGCCGAGCGAGAAGCGGCGGACGGTCGAAGAGGAACGCGCCGAAGCCGAGAGCGATGAGGCCCAGAGCAAGCTGCTGCAGAACTGCCGCGCAGAGGCCAGCATGTTCGCGAGTGAGGCCAAGCTGCGGCTCTATGATCTCCTCCCAAGCGTCGAGGTTTTCCTGCTCCTCGCGGGAGAGAATCTTGCCGAACTCTGAGTAGACGCGGCTGATATAAGAGGCCAGCGTCTCGATCATGGCGAGCGAGATGATGAGGAGGATGAAGAGCGGAGTCATAACTTCTTCACCTTCGTAGCGCGCTCGATGAGGCCTTGTGGCAGGTTGAGGCGGGCGCGAAGCTGGTATTCGCGGCGGGCCATCTTGCCGTTGTCGGATTCGTGGTCGTGACCGGCGAGATGAAGCAGGCCATGAAGGATGAGGATCTTGACTTCTGTCGTGAGCGAATGATTCTGCTCGACGGCTTGCTTAAGCGCAGTGGGAACACTGATGGCCAGATCGCCGGCAATTTCTTCCGTGCCGATGTCTTCGGCTGGAAAAGAGCCTTCAGCCGGGAACGAGAGTACGTCGGTCGCTTTGTCCTTGCCGCGAAATCGGCGATTGAGTTTGCGAATCGCCGCGTCCGTGGTGAGCAGAACTGTGACCTGGCCGCTCAGGCGGACGATTGATTGCGCCTCGGCGAGAAAGCGGTTCAGCGTGCGGACTGAGGGCAGGCAGAAATTCTTGCCGGAGGCGGCCGTTCGCGTCGCTGAAGTTGCCTTCGGCGCGAGGTCGGGTTCCAGGTCTAGGTCGAGAAGGATCATCGTACTCGGGGCCGTTGTGCGCGGCTCCGGTTAATTCTCATTCTACGCGGGTTCGACTTATCCCACCCTCACGGTCAAGCAGACCATGGGGTACCCCCACCCATACTTTGGGCGCAAAATCCTTGTTTTCTTTGGTTTACAGACAGGGGTGCGCTGCAAAATATTGAAAACAATGAAGTTCCATGCAAAATATTCCTGGCAAAGGAGTTACGGGTCATTTCGGCCTCTTCTTGCAGCTTCCATTTGAAAAGCGGCGCGAAGAGGACGTGCCGGGACTATTGGAGGGAAAGCTTCTGAGAATTATTATGCGACGAAGTGGGGAAATAATCTGCAAAGACTGGCCCCTTCGACAGGCCCGGGGCAGGCTCTGGTGCACCCTGCTCTCAACTCTACGTTATGGTCCGATCATCGCAGCGATGGTTCGCATGGGAAGAACAAGCCGCATCGACTCCGGAAGCTGAATGAATCCGTGTGCGGCATAGAATCTTGCGGCGCGTTCGTCGATTGCATCCACCACAACCATCGAAGAGCCAACCTGATCGGCGTTCTCATAGGACTTCCCAAGAGCCTTAGCCAAAAGAATGGAGCCGAGGCCCTGCCCCTGAAACTCCTTGGAGACAGCGAGCCGCCCCAGCAGCGTAGCGCTGACCATCGGGTAACGAGGGATGTGTTTCCGCGCCGCTTCAGGAATGATTCCCGGAGCGAGACCGTAGGCGCAGAGGGTGAAATAACCGGTGATCAGGCTGGGTGTGTCCTCGGGCGACAGCACAAAAACCGCATTGGCTTTGCGGCGCATATCCTGCGAAGCCTGGGTCTTCAGGTAGAGGTCGAGGCTCTCGACGCCACAGTGAAATCCAGCCCGATCATGGTTGCTGCCGAGCGGTTCAAGAAGAAAAAGCTGGCTGCGCGCGCCCATCAGGCGACGATCCGCTCCCGCGCCGCGCGAAAGGCTCGCCGGAGCCGCGCGTTAGGCTTGGTCGGATGAACCAGGGCGTCAAAGAAGGCTGCCCGGTCGCGTTCGCTGAGGACAAGGCTTTGATGGCGAGTAATGACAGCGCGGGTGGCTTCGGTGAGCGCGGAGAGGCAGAAATCGGTCAGGCTGCGACGTTCGAGAGCGGCGGCTCGCTCAACAAGGTGCTTGGTCTCAGCGTCGACGCGGAAGCCCAGGCGGTGAGCGCGAGCACGGCGCTCGGCGGGAGATGCAAGGTTTGCGGATGGCGGCATGGGATCGCTCCTTGATTGATTCCGGGGGGATTCCGAGGGGATTCCGGGACAATTTCATTGTACGTCCAGTGGGAGAACAATGCAAACTTATTGCGCATGGTTCACATATCCCCAAGAGCGAGGTGCACAGGGCACCCGTATCTGGCCATAAATTGACAAGAATTGCCATCAATGTTACGTTGACTTCAAAGGATATCTTGATGCAAACCATGAATATCTCGCTTCCCGACCCCTTGAAGCAGTATGTGGAGGAGCAGGTTACGGTCAGGGACTATAGCAGTGCAAGCGAGTATATGCGCGAGTTGGTGCGCGCCGATCAAAAGCGCAACGCCAAGGAACAGCTTGAGCGGACTCTGCTGGAATCGCTGCTTGAAGGCGAGGCGCAGGAGGCAACTCCGGAATTCTGGAATACGCTGCGCGCTGAGTTGGGCAAGCGAACAAAGAGCGGACGAGGGGCGCGGCCGAAGAGCCGGGTGGCCTGAGTTGGCGGAAGTCTTTGTACGCGCCCGCGCTCGCAGGGACATCCTGTCGAATGCCGAGTATCTAGAAGAGCAAGGCGGCCTGGAAACTGCCCTGCGCTTTCTGGACGCAACACAGAAGACATTTGAAGCGCTGGCCAGGATGCCGAAGATAGGCGCCTTGTGCGTCTTCCGCAGTCCAGTTCTACGCAACCTGCGCCGCTGGCCTGTGAAAGGCTTTGAAAACTGGTTGATTTTCTATCAGCCAAGGCGCAATGGTGTTGAGATCGTTCATCTCATTCACGGAGCGCGTGACATAGAGAGTCTGTTCGAAGACTAATGGGAAAAGGGAGACGAACGATTAGGGTTCGTGATCACCCACCCTTTCGCAAAGTACGAGGAGGATAGGGTACGCAGCATCACATCGTATATGATATGGTATTATATACGATGTGAGACTCGTACTCGACACCGACGTTATTGTGGCGGCCATGCGCAGCCCACGCGGCGGGTCAGCCGAGCTTCTGCGGCGGATACGGCTGGGGCGAGCCACCATGCTGCTGAATGTGCCGCTGGCATTGGAGTACGAGGCAAAATGCACGACCGCCGAGCATCGCCTTGCCTCCGGTTTGAGCTTGTCGGAGATCGCGATCTTTCTGGACCGTCTCATTTCATTGGCCGAGCCGGTGCAGACCTATTACCGCTGGCGGCCTCAACTGCGCGATCCCGGCGACGAAATGGTACTGGAAGCCGCGGTGAACGGGCAGGCCGGCGCGATTGTGACCTTTAACGAGAAGGATCTGCGCGCGGCGCGCAGCAGTTTTGGAATTGAAGTTCTTCGTCCAGGCGAAGTCCTGCAGAGGTTAATACCATGACCACTCGAGTTTCTACATTTCCCTTGCGGCTGCCCGTCTCGCTGAAGGCTGAGGTGGAGAAGGTCAGCAAGCGCGACAGATCCAGCATGAACCAGTTTCTGGTTGTCGCCGCCGCTGAGAAGATCGCTGCGATGCAGACCGAGCGCTTCTTTGCCGAGCGCCGCGAGCGAGCCGACGATGCGGCATTTCTGCGTATTCTCAACCGCGACGGGGGCGAGGCGCCGCGCCCGGAAGACTCCCTCGACTAACTGTTAGAACACCAAACACAGACAGGTGGGACTGGCCGTCCAGGCGGGCGGCGCTTGCGCGCCATGGGGTTCGTGGTCTCCCACCCTTCGCAGATTACGCGAAGGATGGGGCACCCAACCGATATGGTTGTGGAGTTCGACGAATTCAGATTGATGTCCATAGCCAAAAGAGTGTGAATGCCGACGCAATAATCAGCATGACGACCTTGAACCAGCGAACAAGCTGAAGCCAAGCATTCTCCTTCGGAACGAAATCCTGTAATGGAATCACAGCAGCAAATGTTGTGAAGGTCAAAGCCACCTTAATCGGCAACGAGTCGTGTTGCCAATTTCCATTGTTAGATTTTCCGCCAAGAACAAAGAGAAAACTCAAGGCAACAAGCAGGTAATACGCTTTTTGGTTTAACTCTGTCAATCGCTCTTTGAGTTCTTTTTGTACATCATCTGTTTGTTTGCCCTTCATGTCCATCTCTTCCATTCTCCTCTCAAATAGAGCGATGCTAGAAAAGCTTTGCTGGTTGGAGTGCCTTCAGGTCAGCCACACGGTCTAACATCTCATGGCTGGGGCGATAATTAGGAACTACTGCCTGAGCTAATTCTTCCTCCATGCACTACATGCAACTTTCCAAATAAAGTGAGCGGCTACAGAACTGACAACCACGATGCCAACAGAGAGGGAATACACAACCCCATCTGGCATCCCGCCCGTAGACTTCCAGAGCGTAATTAATCCGCCAAGAAGAGCGACTCCAATAATGAAGCCCATGATGAACTTTGGAATATCAGAAATGCAGATTGAATAAATCACGACAATGTCTCCGTTAGACGAATGGGATATCTCCTGGCTTATCAATTTCATTTCTTGAATATCATGCAAGTTCCTGAATGTTCAAAAACATCTTCCCTATCGAGCGGAGTAAAGGTTTCTGTGAAACGCCCTGTTGACTTCTGAATAATTAATCTATAGTCGGTATTACCACCATTATTGTTTTGAAAGCGGTAGTGCACATAAATTGTCGAGCCGCCAATGGTGATGTGGGCGTGTTCTGGGTCGTCTCCAATATCTGGAGCGTCCTTGTCGATACCAGTATGCCTTGCAAGCCAAACATAGGCTCCCTCAAACGTGGCCTCTGCGTCACGGGCCGGACTATCTTCGGATGGCCTACTCCATTTGCCATAGTCCCATTCCGTCTCTTCACGTAGACCATTCCGATATTCATGAACGTCTACACTTCCGAATTTATAGACTTCCTGATTCATATGTTCATTGAACCATTGATCTTGGACTGATGGATCGACTGGATGATTAGGCGTAGACGGCCCAAGAAAGGCTAATTGCTCATCTGACTTTTTTACCGACTCATTACCTTGATAAAACGAATAAGATGAATAACTCTTACTATTAGGCAGGTTAAAATCGACAGTAGTAAACTTGTCTGAATTCTGGGCTAGGCAGACGTACGCCACATGCCCGTAATATTTAGATGGAGTTCCTAATATTATCTCTACGATGCGCTCATCTCGCGCTTCTACAAGCTGTTTGAAACTCTTGCAAGCCACCATGCTGTCGCGGTCGGTGCATTTGATGCTCGGAATCGTCCTAGGTGCAACAGGAGGCAACTTCTTGAGAGGGTTAGTCGTGGTGGCCTTGGTCTGCGGGAAGGCTGTTGTAGCCGTTAGGCCAAAGCTTAGCAGTATAACGATTGAAAATATCGTGATTTGTCGAATGTGCATACAGCTACTCCTGCGGCTATTCTGGCAAAACGAAACATCATAGCCCAATATTATGGCCATCTCAAGCCGTGTGCCCAAGTCCCGCTCTTAGAGATATCAACCGCTTCACTGCGGCTTGGCGGGATGCGATGGCTGCGGATGATTTTCGCGGCTCTCGACGCCAACCTCGATGGCTTCGCCGAGGGCCAAAGGCAGCTCCTGCTGTTGCGGCTTGGAAGACTCGTAGGCTCTCACAATACGCTGGACGAGGGCGTGGCGGACGACGTCGCACTCCTCGAAGTGGCAGAAGTGGATGCCCTCGACGCCGTCGAGGATGTTGATCGCGTCGAGCAAGCCGGACTTGCGCGGGTTGGGCAGGTCGATCTGGGTGATGTCGCCGGTGATGACTGCCTTTGATCCGTAGCCCATGCGGGTGAGGAACATCTTCATCTGCTCGATGGTGGTGTTCTGGGCCTCGTCCATGATGATGAAGGCGTCGTTGAGGGTGCGGCCGCGCATGAATGCCAGGGGGGCGACCTCGATGACATTGCGCTCGAAGAGCTTGTCGACCTTTTCAGGATCGAGCAGGTCGTAGAGGGCGTCGTAGAGCGGGCGCAGGTAGGGGTCGACTTTTTCCTGGAGGGTTCCGGGGAGGAAGCCGAGGCGCTCGCCGGCCTCGACCGCGGGACGGACGAGGACGATGCGGCTGACTTTTTTGGCGTTGAGGGCAGAGACGGCCATGGCCACGGCGAGATAGGTTTTGCCGGTGCCGGCGGGACCGACTCCGAAGACCATGTCGTGCTGCTCGATGGCCTCGACATATTTGCGCTGGTTGACGGAGCGGGGCTGGACGGTGCGCTTGACGCCGACGGAGCGCTGCTTGCCGCTGTCGGCGAGCGAACGCAGGGTGACGGCGGGGTCGGCGACGACCAGGCGCAGGAGTGCGTTTAGCTCGCCATTGTGGGGATTGACGCCTTGGCGGCGCAGAGCTTCGAAGTCGGCGAAGATCTGGCGGACGCGCTCTACGGCGGGTTCGGGGCCAGTGACATGGACGGCGTCGGAGCGAAGATCGATGCGCACGCCGAGCGAATCTTCCATGAGCCTGAGGTTTTCATCGCGAGTCCCGAAAAGGGGCTCGAGGTTGGGCGTGATCTCCAAAGCGATCTTCAATGGGTTCGAAGGCCTCCAAGGGGGTTAGACAGGAAGTGGGGCAGGCCGGCAGCGCGGCGGACAGACTGCGGGCAAGTGAGAGTGAGTATGTGAGTGTGTGTGTGAGAGGGAAACAGCGGAATGCGGCGCAGGAGAGGGCCGAAGCTCTGGGCTGCGGGTGAAATCGTCGGGTTGGAGTAGGCTACCAAATGTGGTGTCGTATTCGGTATCTGGGCTTGAGAGTAGCGCTGCCGGGGCCGGGAGTCAATGAGGGAGTCAAGGTTTTTTGGTAAAAAGTGTGCCTTTCAGGGTACTGGGGCTAAGACAAGTCCCGCGACACCGCGCATTGACCCAGCGTCCCAATTCCAGTAGACTAAGAAATTGCGAGGGATGCGGCTTGAGTTGCATTCTGTGACCGCATCATTCCCCTGAAATCAGGGATAAAGATCAAGGAAAACGAATGGCAAACCATGTATCGTCGCTGAAGCGCGCCCGGCAGACCGAAAAACGCACCGAAGTGAACCGCTCCAGCCGCAGCCGCGTGCGCACTAGCCTGCGGGCCTTGCGCGAGGCTCTGGTGAAGGGCGATGTGAAGGCTGCCCAGGAGCAATATCGCGAGACCGTATCCACCCTCGACAAGAGCGTGCGCAAGGGCGTTTTGCACGACAACACCGTCTCCCGCTACAAGAGCCGCCTGAACACGCGGTTGAAAGCACTGGTCACCGCCAAGGCGTAGGGCAGCGAGAGTCTTCCTGGTTCGGGGACAATCGACATATAGAAGCAGCCGGAGAAATTCGGCTGCTTTTGTTTTGCTCGTTTCCCACCCATTTCGCAAAAACCGCGAAATGGATGGGGCACAGAGCATCTGGGCGTTTGCGAAACAGGAATAGGCAGTAGTACCTTAAAACACAAGATGCAATTATCGATTGCGATACGATTCAGGAACTTTCACCTGGTCAGTCCCGGCAGAGTCATGCGGTCTTTGCCACTCATTGCCCTTGGCGCCTGCGCGGCTCTGAGCCTGACCCCTTGCGCTTTGGCCAAGGGAGCTAAGGATTATTCGGCTGCGACGCTGGTAGAGACGGCGGAGTACCAGCCCTGCCGCAATGGATGTTCCGCGAAGGCCGAACCGGTCAGCGCCTTTTGCATTCGGCAGGGCGATCAGGTTATGGTCGCGGACGGCATAAGCTTTCTTCACGAAAAGAAATTTTCCGACCTTGAAGAGCTTGCGGGAAAGCAGGTACAGATTCGCTTCAGCAGGCGATTTGTGTGGGTGATGCCTCCCGATGGGAAGGCGATGAGGCTGGAGCGCGGATCGACGTATGAAAATTTCAGGGACGCGGGATGCATCCGCGAGGTGCGCAGGCCGATTATTGATGGCGCCTATATGCATAAGCGGCCGGGCAAGGTTCCCACATACGCCTTTGCGTTGGCCGGTACGGGCAAGGGTGACTTGTATCTGTGGTTCCAGTGCGACCTGAGTTCCGACAAGTCTGTCATCGCCTGCCAACGGTGGTATCGAGACGGCGCACCTTACGGCAAGGATTGGTATTGCGCGCGCACGCTGGATGGAGCGCCGGTGGCGGCGGAGTTTGAAGTCGACCAGTTGCTAAGCCAGGAAGGCAGGCTTGTGCTGAAGTCGGGAGCCGTGGTGCAGCAGGACCACCGGGCAAGAACCAATGACGTGCTCGACCGGCCTGGCGAGGCTTGCCGGTAAGGGCTGTTCATTGCGGCTGCCTCCCCAGTATGTGCGCCTGCGTGACTTCTATAAACATAACTGGGATATGATGAGAAGTAGAAGCCTGCTTGCAGGACACTCCCAATCAAGAACATATACGCAATCGACAGCAGGAGCCTATGAGGGAAGCTGTAACCAGAAAAGTCGAGTTATTTGACACCAGCCTTCGCGACGGAATGCAACAGCCCGACATTGATATTTCCGTGCCGAATGCGGTCACCCTGCTTCAGCGCATGGCGGAATTCGGTGTCCGGTATGCCGAGATCGGCTTTGCCGGCGCAAACCGGTTTGTGGGAGATTTGGCAGGCGCGCTTGATTCGGTTGATACCAAGGCCATGAAACTTGCCTTGTTCGGCAGAACGCGCGGCCGCGGCGCCAAGGTGCAGGAATGGCCCGATGCGCAATTCATGATCGCTCATAAAAAGCGCGTTCCTGTAGCTGTCATTGTGGTTAAATCCAGGCTGTTGGATGTAATCCGGTCTCTGGAGGTTTCGCCGGAAGAAAGCCTGTTGATGGCGTATGAAACCATTGAGTTCCTTCACGAGCACGGCCTCGAAGTGATCGTAGACCTTGAACACGCCATGGACGCCGCTTGCGGACGCGACGAATATGGCAACGAATGCGAGGCAGATTCGAGAATGCGCACTTTGGACTACTTCAACAAGATGACGGAGCAGTGCGTACGCCAGAAGGTCAGCCGATTGGTAGTTTGCGACACCACCGGCGGCGCCAGCCCTGAAGAAGTGGCTGAGGTGATCGGCGGCCTCACGCGGAGTTACCCGGATGCCAAGATCGGGTTTCACGGCCACACGGATCGCGGTCTAGGAATTGCCAATACCCGAGCCGCTATTCTAGCCGGCGTCGTGCAAATCCAAGGCACCCTGCTTGGAACGGGCGAGCGCTGCGGCAACGTGAGCCTGACGACAGTTATCGGCGGTATGCAACTTAGCGGCGAAGCTGAATTTGTCACACCCGAATCGCTAACGAAACTAACCGGCCTGGCACATTCGACGTATGCAGCCTTCGGACTTGAGCCGCCGCATGGCGCTCCGATTGTCGGGCCCGGCGCTTTTGGCACCTGGGCCGGCATGCATGGCAGCAGCGAAGGAAAAAACCCGGGTGCTTACCTGTGGTGCGATCCGGCCAAGGTGGGCGCTAAACCGTTTATAGGCGTGAACGCTCAATCGGGAAGAGCCAACATCGTGCTGATGTCCAAGGCGCTCGGTGTTCCACTGAACTCGCATCAAGCGCAGGCGTTGATAGACGCCAACCAGGCGATGATGGATGGCGGCGGCTTCACGGCAAGCGAGATTTCGTTCCGGCTGGCCTGCATGAGGGTGCTCAATACTCTGCGCAATCGCTTCAGCATCAAGAGCTGGAGAGTTCTAGACGAATCCGACGAAACCAGAAACCGTTATGTGCAAGCTTCGATGTTATTGTCCATTGGCGACTCCACGGTCACTGTCACGAGAGCCGAGGGCGCCGGTCCGGTGGATGCGCTGACCAAAGCTATGCGAGGAGAACTGGAAAAGTGGTATCCGGCTATCGCGCAGATGCATTTAGGCACATTCAGCGTTGAAGCCCTTGACGTATCCGCCAACGACACGGCGGCGTACGTCCGCGTCACGGTCAGCTTCCATGCAGACGGTCACGAACCGTGGAAAACGGCGGGGGTGAGCAGCGATTTGAACCAGGCGGCGCTGATGGCCATCGTGGATGGCTTCAATTATTATTTGCTGGAAAGCTCCGAGTAACCGAATCAGGATTGATCGGGAATTGTGGGGATATAGATGCCGGAGTGTGAACGCGATTACACCGTCAGCAGTCGAAATGTCTTCGCCGATCTCGGTCTGCCAAACCCGGAAGAGGCTCTTGCCAAAGCCGAACTTGCCAACAAGATCATCGTGCTGATTCGCGGGAGAAGGCTTACCCAGCTTCAGGCTGCCAAAGTTCCGGGCGTAGACCAACCCAAGGTCTCCGCACTTATCCGCGGGCAACTTACCGGTTTCTCTCTGGAGCGGCTGATGCGCTTCCTTCTGCGGCTTGGACAGGATATAAGAATCACAGTGCAAGCGAGTCCGCGCAGGCGGTCGCATGCGCGGGTTCTGGTAGCGTAAAAGATTATATCTATGCGCTATGCCTTATCATTATCTCCTCATATGTGGAGGTTGCGATGCCGGATCAAAAAGCGTTCAAGACTAAACCCTCGCCTTGGCACATCTCTGTGGCAGCGGAGGCAATTGCAGCCGCTCAATTCGCCCGTTGCGGTTATGATGTGTCGGTTCAATATGGGGCAGATCAACCAGAATATGATCTTGTCATCGCCAAGGAGAACCACCTTTTGAAAGTCTCTGTGAAGGGCAGTCAAGATTTTGGTTGGGGCCTCACACAGAGCTACATGGCTCCGGCAGCCGCCAAGAGCGGCAAAAAGGCCGATTACCACGGTGCTATTGATCTTTGGCTACGGAGGCACGGCGGGCGAACAGTGTTTTGCTTCGTACAGTTCGGAGGTGTTTCATCGCTAAACGAAATGCCCCGAATGTATCTTGTGACGCCCAAGGAGGTTGCCGAATGGCTTCACAAGGCGGCGAAGGGACGCGGTGACACTATTCTCGAAGAAAGACATACGTGGACGAGTCGGGCTTATGCAGCGGGTACAATCGACGCTATTCCTCCACACTGGAAGTTCTCAAACGAACGAATCCAGGAGCTGATTCACAACACGGAATCTGGCCTTGAAACTGAAACCGCGCACACAGCTTCTTTATCGGGTGTTTAGTAAACACGAATTTCCATCGGCCCATACTGACACACAAGGTCAAATTAGAGTATGCTTGGATGCACAAATGAGACTTCTTCTACGCATCTAGGTGCAAGGACGAAACAAAATGAGGTATGAGTGTCCAGGTTGCGGTAGGCATTTGAAGTACGCTTTCGTTCAGGCACTATTCAAGAGCGGGAAAAAGGTTAAATGTCCGACCTGCGGTGCTCGTTCAACTAAGCAGCATCTAGACCGATGGGCTCAACCTGCGTCGCATTCTGTCTCTACTGCACAAGGCGGATTGCCCGACACGAACCGAAGAAGACATTAGGGTATTATTTACTCCCGAACTAAGACTGTTAACTTTGGGTACAACATTACCGAGGCTGGGAAGCGATAGTAACAAGCTACTTGCCGATCAGGTTGTGCGCGATGGCATCCAACATTCCGTTGAGGAAGTTGATGGACTCGGGGGCGGAGTAGCGGCGGCCTATTTCCAAAGCTTCGTTGATGACGATGGGGAAGGGCGTTCCCTTGAAGCCCAGCATTTCGCCGACGGCCATGCGCAGCAGGTTGCGGTCCACGGCGGGCATGCGCTCCAGCCGCCAGTGCTTGGAGTTGGCGACGAGCAACTGGTCGATCTGGTCTTGATTGGCGATGGCCACGCTAAATAGCTCTTCGGCAAAGTCGCGGACTTCCGGCTCAACTTCATCGGCGGCCTTCCAGAAGTTGGCGCGCACCTGGTCTGGAGTCTGCTTGCCGATCTCCGCCTGATAGAGCATCTGCATGGCCAGCTCTCGCGATTTTCGACGCCCTGACCCATGATGTTGTCCGATGGTCAAGCGGGGCCACCTTGCTTCAGCTTGCGGGTGAGACTTACCATCTCGATGGCCGCGATGGCGGCTTCGAAGCCCTTGTTGCCGGCTTTGATGCCGGCGCGGTTTAGCGCCTGCTCCAGGGTCTCGCAGGTGAGTACGCCAAAGCTATGGGGAATACCGGTCTGCTGCTGCGACTCGCCAAGGCCGCGCGCGACTTCGTTGTAGATGGCCTCGTAATGGGCGGTCTCGCCGCGCAATAAACAACCTAGAGGAATGATGGCGTCTACACGGCCTGCGTTGGCAATGGCGCGGGCGGCGGCGGGAATCTCCCACGCGCCGGGAACGCGAACGATTTCAATGTCGGCTTGCTTTGCGCCGCTGCGCAACAGTGCGTCGAGCGCGCCTTCCAGCAGCCGCTCGGTAATGACCGCATTCCAGCGTGAGACGACGATGGCGAACTTCATGCCGTCGGCGGAGAGATCGCCCTCAACAGCAATCGGCTTGCCATGCTGTGGATCGGTCCAGGCCCAGAAGCTTACTACGAAACTCGGCTCGGGCTCGACGGTGAAGAGACGCGACTTCCAGTGAGTTTCCGTGATGCCGGAGAGGCGCGTTACGGCCTTGTCTCCATCTTGTGCGCGCAGCCAGGCAGCGGCGGCCTGATGCACGGTGTCCAGCGAAGTCACCTCCACCAGCACATCAGCGGTGGAGGGAAACTGTCCGTCGACTAATTCGAGATTACCGAGCGGGGCAAGGAAGGCTGCGCCGCGACTGTTTTCTTCGTTCCACCCTTTGCCGGAAGCAAATCCCAGCGCGGAAAAGAAGCTTGACAGCCGGTCATAGGCTGCCCGGCTGCCCACGGGACGAAGAAAGGAAATCCCTTTGATCATAGCTTGATTCTATCGTGCGCCACCTGCGGGGACAGGCCGTCCAGACTGACGGCGCTTGCGCGCTGTGGGGTTCGAGGTATCTCACCCATTTTGCACAGAACGCGAATGGCTGGGGCACGGGGCATTTGTGAGATCTATCGACGAAGAAGGCCGGCGCGAGGCCGGCCTTCTTTGCTTGCTGCTGGATGCGCTGTGCGTTATGTGGTGGAGCGAGGCCTGATGGCGATGCCCGTGGCCGGAACGATGGCGGTGGCTGGGTTTGGCCCCGTATAAGCGCAGCCGAGGTCGATGCCACCGTTCGCGATGGATATGCAGGCCGGCAGGTTGGGGCTGATCTGCTGGGTGTCCGCATTGGCCGGGTTGGTGGTGACCAGCGGGACGTTGATGTAGTGGATCATGTTGTCGCCAGCGGTGGAGACGAAGAAGATATTGTTGTCCGGGGTGAAGGCGCCTGCCAGGGGCGCCGTGATGCTGGCTGCCAAGCTTCCCTTGAACGGGACAGAACCTACCGTGCCTGTTTGGCAAGTAGGGGGGTTATTGCCGTTGGGCACGCAACTTCCCGGCACGTAGAAGGGCAGCGATGCGCCGGTTGTGGCGCCGGTTGTGGGAGGGGTATAGGTGATGAAGGCGAGGGTGGAGGCTGGCGAGGGCACTACCTGATTGACGGCGGCGGCGGTGGCAGTGATGGCCGGCGGCTGAGTCAATGTGGTTTGAAGCGGCAGAGGCGAGAGCGAATCGCCCAAGGCCAGCGGATTCGCAGTCATGTTGGCAGGCAGGCAATTCAGAGCGGGGATGGTGAGTCCGATGTCGGACAAGGTGATGTTGGCGCCGGAGGTTGAAGTGCCGGAGGTCGATGCGCCGAGGATGTGCTTGCCATCGGTAGTGGCGGCCAGAACATCTGTCTGCGCAGCCACCGTATTGTCCGGAGATGGCCCCTGCGGATAGAAAAGCATGCTGGCGTTGTTGCCCACTGTGCCGGAAGGGCACCAGGTATGGGCTATGGTGTTGCTGCCGTTCAAAAACGCTCCCACGCTGGGAATAGTGATGGCCAGGCTCTGGGCGCCCGTGGAGGGAGTGGGACAAGTGATGGCGTCGTAGACAGAGCAGGGCAACGCGTAGGTGGACCAGCCGGTGCTCTGGCTATATATGTACAGCGTATCGGTGTGAGGGGCGCCCTGGCTTGCGCTGTCAACGATATAGAGGGTGTGCGAGTCGGGAGTCCAAGTCGCGGCTGTGCCCATGCCGCCAAAAGATGTGTAACTCTGGGCTGAGGTGCTGTAGAGATAGAAGAGCTGGCGCACCTGGTCATTGATAATCAGCGTCGAGTCGTCAGGCGATTCGGCCAATACCACGCCGGGGGCTGCCGTAGTCGATGTAGTGATGGAGTTGTTCGCGGTGCTTATACCCATCAACTCGTGGGGGGAGCCGAAGTAGATGTTGTTGCCCAGCCTGTCCATCACCATGGAGTTGGGCACATACGGCAGGCGAATGGTTGAGCCGACGGAGCCGGTGAGCAAATCGACAGAAACGACATACTGCGACTGGCCGGGAGCCCCGAACCAGACGTAATCGCTGGCTGTGCCGGGGGTGGTGATGGTGACCGGGTTGGAGGAAACGGGTAGGCCTGTGCCGAAGATGCCGATCTCGTTGATGGGAGCGGAATTGCAATTGGGGGGCTGGCAGACAGCATAGACAGAAGCCACGCCGGGGAAGGCTGTGTTGATAGCTCCGCCGCTCACTGAGATGTCTATGGGGTCAGTGGACTGGTAGGTCAGGGAGTAGCCGGTGATGGGGCAGCCACCTGTTGGATTCGTGCTTGTAGGGGGGCACAGGTCTACGTTGGTGTCGTAGACGGCGGTGGTCAAATTCTGCGTTGCGCCCTGGGTAATGGTGCCCGACGTGCTGCCGTTAGCCAGAGTCAGCGAGATAGATGCCGGCGGACAAGTAGAGAAGAAGCCGGCCGACGAGCCAGAACCCGCCACTGAAGCGGTAATGGAAGTGGTGCCTGGCTGTTGAGCTGTAATGGTCACCTGATTTGTGGAAGTGTTGGTAGTCGTGGTGGCGATGGTGGGGTTGCCCACCGAGTAACTGAGCGTGCCGATGGCGGCTGTGCAGTTAGGCACCGAGGTCACGCCGGGAGGCAGTCCGCTCTGACATGCAAAATACAAGCTGGAATTGTTGCAGCGCGGGTCACCGGGCGTATAAGGGCATTGCGTGACGCCGGCGGGCGCGCAGAGTTCATACTGCGTATTGTTGCTGACAAAACAGGCCTGCGCGTCGAGTGTGGCCTGGGCGTTCTGAGAGAAGCACTGCTGGGCTGATCCAGACGCGGGGGTGGTGACCAGGCTGACGGAGGTCACCTGGGTATGGACAAACACCTCCACTGGATTGGAGGTCACTGATTGGGCGGAGGCCGTGATATATGCAATGCCATAAGGCAGACCGCCGGTCGAGGGCAACGGATTCGGGAGGTTGCAGATGGTGTAGTCTGCGATACCGCCGCCCGAGTTCCGGTTCCAGGTTCCAGCGCAGATGTTGCCTGCCGGCGAGATGTCCACCAACTGATTATTAGTGGTGCCGTAGGTATACGTGCCTGCGTTTGCCGCGGTGCCCTTGCAGGTGTAGCCCGAAGGCGTACTCACCTGGCGCGTCTGCCCGTAGGCTATGGAAATGCCGGCGGTCGTGGGCGGCAGCGTGATGGAGGCCAGATCTGTGACCTTCATCCCGTAACCCAAGCCATTGCAATAGTTAGAACCCGGGTTGCGGGAGCAGCCAGAGATCGAAATCCCGGCTGGAATGGCCAGGCACAACAAACAAACAAGCGTCAAGAACCGCCGCATGAATCCTCCCCGCCCCGCTTTGTCGAGCCGCAGAACGGTCACTCCCGAAATGATCGGAAAAATTAGGAAAACTCTTTGTAGAGCTGTCCGTCAACACACCATGTCTGGCTTGCCGCCGGTGAAATCCGTTCAGATGACCGGTTCCCGGCGACCCACCCAACCATGCAGCCGGTTGACGAGACGCGCTCACGAAACTCCAAGGAAAAGTGTATCAGGGCGGGGTGGTCTCCGGCTTGCAGCCGGGCGAAGCGATCCCTACACCCTGCTTTTCATAGACTCCGCCAGCGCCGTATGGAGAGCAGGCCATGGGGCAGAACCACTCCTAAGGCGCGGGCGGCAGATAGCGGGCGAACCACTCGGCGGCCCTAACCATCAGGTCCTGCCGGTGGGCTGGGTCGGAAATGCCGTGCCCTTCGTTGGGATACACCACCAGTTGCGTAGGCACATGCCGGGCGCGCAAGGCGTGCCAGAACTCGTAGGACTGTGGCGCCGGGCACTCGCCATCCCGGTCTCCCACCAACACCAGCGTCGGCGTGGTCACGTTCTTGATGAAGTTGATGGCCGAGCTTTTGGCGTAGATTGCGGGATCGTCGTACACTGGAGCGCCGAAGTAGGGAGTCATCCACTGGTCAATGGAGTTCTCTCCGTAGTAACTCTGCCAGTTGGAGATGCCTGCACCTGCAACAGCCGCCTTGAAGCGCTGCGACTGGGTCACGGCGAACATGGCCATGAATCCGCCGTAGCTCCATCCGGTAATTCCTACGCGGCTAGGGTCCACCGGGTAGGCGGCCTCGACCGCATCCACGCCAGCCAGAATGTCGCGCAGGTCGCCGTAGCCGAAGTCCTTGCGGTTGGCCTGTGTAAACTCCTCGCCCTGGCCGAAGCTGCCTCGTGGGTTGGGCATCAGCACAAAGTAACCCAAGGCCGAGAAGGCCGCCGCACTCAGGGGCCCTGTGTTCCAGCGCGCAACCGCCGCCGCGGCCGGCCCGCCATGCACCTCGACGATCAGCGGATACTTTTTGGAAGGATCGTAGTCTTTGGGTAGCATCAGCCAGCCTTGCACTTTGAATTTGCCGCTCTTCCAGATCAGTGAAACGGCATTTCCCCAGGCCGGCTTTACGCCATCGTTGAAGTGGGAGAGCTGGAAGTAGGGAGCGCGATCGGCCGAATGGATATTAGCGGGCTGAATAGTTTCGGCTATATAAATCTCTGGCGGGGTGTCGAAGCTGCTCACCCTGAAAACGAAGTCAGAATGGACGGCGGTGGAGGAAAGGCTCATCTCCATCCGGCCGTCGCCGATGTTGGCGGGAATACTGAAGATGGAACTCTGGGAATTCACGGAAATATTCGATCCGGTTGGGTCGCTTTGCAAGAGGAGACGAATGAGGCGACTGTTCGAGCCATCAAGCTCGCTGACATAAAGGCCGCGGTTGCCGTCCCACTCTATCCAGGCCGGTGAACTTGGCCGTTGCGGGGTCAGATTGACCGGCTGGCCGCCGACAGATGGAATGATCCACACATCGCCGCCCGTCACTCCCTGGTCGCTCATCAGGCCGCCGATGAAGGCGATCTGCTTGCCGTCCGGCGACCAGCGCGGCACGGCAATCTGCAGGCCATGGAGAGGGCCGGGAATCTCGGCTGGAGCCAAAATAGCTTTGGGCGCTTCGTTGAGTGTCTGCGTGTAGAGCTTTGCCACCCACCAATTGTTCTCCCCGGGTGGATCGGCGGCAATGTAGGCGAGAGACTTCGAATCCGGCGACCAGTCGAATTCGTAGACGTGCAGGTTGGCGGGCGTTGCGAAGATGAGCGCGGATTGTGGCGCATCTGCCTGCACAATGGCGACGCGCTGGACTTCGATGCCGTCTTCGCCAATCACTCCAGACGGGGGCTTCATGGCTGCCAGAGAACCGGAGGGGCGTGTAGCTCCCTCGACAAAGAGAAACGCAATGACTTTTCCGTCCGGAGAAAACGACGGCGCCTCGACATAGCCCTTCAGCTCGGTTAGCCGCCTCGCCGGGCTGCCCTGCCGCGCCAGATAAAGATCGGATTGTCCCGGCTTGGCGCAGTCGGAGAAGAAAACCAGCGACTGTGCATCCGGGGACCAGGTTATTTGATTCTCCCGGCAATGCTGCTCTGGTTTGGCCGCCGCAGTCACGCGCTCACTCTGAGACAAATCGTCGCGCGGCGCCACGCGAATCTCTGTATCTTCAATCCACGCCAGCCTCTTGCCGTCCGGGGAGATCGCAACTTGTCCGATAGAGTGTCCGCGGTTAAGCCCCTTCAGTACCTCTTCAATGTGCGCGCGGTTAGCAGAAGCGGAGGCTTGCGTCAGCGCCGGCGCAGCGGTCTGCGCTTGCGAGGTGGAAAGCGAGATCGCCGCACCCAGAAGCAGGGCTGCGCTGGCCAGCAACACGGCGCGTAGAGATTTTCGAATTGGCTTGAAAGACATAGGGAAATGCTATCAGCCGGAAACCGGCGCAGACATTGCCCGGTCGGCACATTCCGCATCGACAGTATAAGCAAAATTGCGTATACTGGACAGGTGAAGAGCAGCGAGTTCAAGCGGTGGCTTGCGGCGCAGGGAGCAACCTTCCAACCCGGCAAAGGCTCACATTTTCACGTGTACCTGAACGGAAAGCAATCGATAATCCCCATGCATCAGAAAGACATTCCGACCGGGACAGTCGAGGCCATAAAAAAGCAGCTTGGATTGAAATAGCGAAGGAGACGCGATGAAATTCCCTGTCAAACTCAGCAAAGAACCTGAAGGCGGCTACACAGTTACGTTTCCTGATATTCCAGAGGCGATCACCTGCGGCGAAAGTATCGAGGACGCTCTATACCACGCCACGGACGCCCTGGAATCAGCTATGGATTTCTATCTCGATGACACACGCCCGGTTCCGGCTCCGTCCAAGCCCATGCGTGGCCAGCACACCGTAGAGCTACCGGCCAGCGTTGCCGCGAAGGTTCTGCTTCTGAATGAAATGTCAGGCCAGAAGGTTCGCCCAGCGCAGTTGGCGCGGCGTTTGAAGATAACGCCGCAAGAGGTAACCCGGCTGATTGACGTTCACCACGCTACGAAGATTGACGGCATCGCCGTCGCGCTCAAGGCTCTGGGAAAGACGTTGGAGATGCGGGTGGTGTAAATCTATTCAGATTTGCGCGCCGCAACGATGCGGTCAAAAATCTCGCATAGCCGCGCAGATTTAATGTCCGAGACATCTACGCCATAAATTTTTTTGATCCTGGCACAATAGAGGTCATTGGTTTCGCCCGTATGGAAATCCCATAAGATTGACTCATCCGAAATCCAAGCTGATTCCATTTCCAGAACACGATGGATAAAATCATCGGAAAGTTCTGTGTGTGCATTGACCCGCTCTTGGGTAACGAACTCGATGGGAACCCGCGTACCAGGGCGAGGCAGGAGTTTGCCCTTCTCCCTCTTCTTCGCCTTGGCGGCAGCGAATGTGTCGCTCAATTTTTGTAGAGCCTCCTCGCGCGAATCGCCACCACCTGAAAGGTGCCAATTTACGATGCTGGCTATGTATCGATGTAGTTTGAATCGAGGACTGTCGTAAGCAGAGGCGGGGTCGGGTTTCTGGGTGCGGAATATGACCGGGTAGTCGGACAGTTGCCAATCGCGCTTGCGAAAGGACAGACAGTATTTCCAGAGTGCACGAAGCTGATTAGCGAACCGAGTTGCCCTACTTGGGGCCATGGGAGTTTCCTTGCTTTATTCGATCCTTGCCGCCCGATGAATCGCGAGCAGCTTTTCGAGCAGAGGTTTTAGCAGCTTCAAATCCAGGGCGTTGGCTCCGTCGGATTTGGCGTTGGCCGGGTCATCGTGGACTTCCAGAAATAATCCGTCAATCCCGGCAGCTACCGCAGCGCGCGATAAAAGAGGAATGAACTCCGGCTGGCCGCCGCTTACCCCGTTGGCTGCCGAGGGCTGCTGCACCGAGTGTGTTGCATCAAAGATAACCGGCGCGAGATTGCGCATCACCGCCAGGGAGCGGTAATCCACCACTAGCGTGTTGTAACCAAAGCTGGAGCCGCGCTCGGTGAGGAAGACACGCTCATTGCCCGTGGAACGAACCTTCTCGACCGGGTGGGTCATGTCCCAGGGGGCGACGAACTGGCCTTTTTTAATATTCACAGCGCGGCCGGTTTTGCCCGCTGCCACCAGCAGGTCAGTCTGGCGGCAGAGGAAGGCGGGAATCTGCAGTACATCCACGGCCTCGGCGGCCACCGCACAGTGGGAAGGCTCATGTACGTCGGTCAACACCGGCAGGCCGGTGTCCTTGGCTAGGCGGGCGAGGATGCGCGTGCCTTCGACGAGGCCGGGACCGCGGAAGCTCTTCACGCTGGTGCGGTTGGCCTTATCGTAGCTGGCCTTGAAGATGTAGGGAAGGCCGAGGTCGGCGCAGATGCGCTGAATGGCCTCTGCCAGTGAGCGCGCGTGGGCCTCGGACTCGATGACGCAGGGGCCGGCGATGAGGAATAGCTGGCCCTCGCCCACATGGACCGGACCGATTTCAAAGGAGTTGCTCACGGGTACGATTGTAAAGGCTTGCAGCGCCTGACGCCGGACAACCGTAGCCGACCTCCGGTAAAATATTGGTTGGACGTTGAAGGGAAACCGCGATGGAAGTCAATGTAAAGTTATTAGGCGATGTGAAGTTTGAGGTCGCGGCGCGAAAGCACTCCCTGGTTTGCGATCAGCCGACCGAAAACGGCGGCAGCGATGAGGGCATGACGCCGCCGGAACTTCTTCTGGCGTCTCTGGGCACCTGCGCGGCTTTTTACGCATCGGCCTATCTGAGGAAGAAGGAGTTGGCGCGAGATGGAGTCGAGGTGCGGGTTACGGCAGAGAAGGCCGGGCCACCGGCGCGGCTGGACAACTTCCGGATTGAGATCAAAATTCCGTTGGCCCTGAGCGAGGCTGACCGCGCGGGCGTGGATGTGGCCGTCCACCACTGCCTGATTCACAACACGCTACTCAAACCGCCTTCGATCCAGATTGAATTGCAAACGCCAGCGGCGTAAGGCACGCAGGACGGTTCGCCGGAAGAGGCATTAAGAGGGAGTGTCCGCGCGGAACTTTACCGAAGGCAAGCGCAACGGTACAATCTCAATAGAGGGCCGAAGTAGCTCAGTTGGTAGAGCAGCTGATTCGTAATCAGCAGGTCGTCGGTTCGAGTCCGACTTTCGGCTCCATACATTTAATTACACCGATTCAATGAATCGTTATGCCTTAATGACGCGGACATCCCGACGCTATTCAACAATTTCCTAGCTCAAAATCCCCTTGATCGATACTTTCTTTCTTCCGTCCGCGGGCGGAGGCACGATATTACCCTTGATTGGCGTGCCGTCCACGGTCAGGGCGATATTATTGCCATCACCTTTTCGTTCAATGGAGATGGTGTAAACCACTCCGCGGAAGGTGCGTGAGGCTGTGAATCCCGGCCAGCTCTTGGGAATCACCGGGGCGATCTCCAGGCCGTCGAGCGAGGGGCGCACACCCAGAATCCATTGCACGATGGCGTAGTAGTTCCACGCCGCCGTGCCGGTGAGCCAGGAGTTCTTGGCCTCGCCGTGAGTGGGTGCATCCTTGCCGGCAATCATCTGCGCGTAGACATAAGGTTCGCAGCGATGCAGGTCGCTGATCTCTTCGCGCGCCGAGGGGCTGATGCGGCTGTAGTAATCGTGTGCCTCGTCGCCGTGGCCCAGGCGCGTTTCCGCGATAATAACCCAGGGATTGTTGTGGCAGAAGATGCCCGCGTTCTCCTTGTATCCTGGCGGGTAAGAAGAAATTTCGCCGAGGTTCAGGTAATACCTGGAGTAAGCCGGCTGCTGCAGGACGATGCCGTGCTTGGTGGCCAGATGCTTACGGGTTGACTCAAGCGCTTTGGCGGCCATGCCATCCTTGAGGCCGATGCCGGCAAGCACGCAATAGCCGTTGGTCTCAATGAAGATCTTGCCTTCCTCGCACTCCTTGGAGCCGATTTTTGTGCCGAAGTCGTCATAGGCTCTCAAGAACCACTCGCCATCCCATCCGTGCTTGCGGACGACCTGGTCCATCTTCTCGACTTCAGCCAGATACTTTGCGGCCTCTGCCTTCAATCCGCGGTGCGTTGCGATGGCGGCCAGCTCCTGACCGGCGTGAACGAAGAGTCCGGCGATGAAGACCGACTCGGCCACCTTGCCGTCCTTGTT